>Ga0256842_1001806_pt1 | contig 16452 bp, 17 predicted proteins | sample 4559240metaG_FD_185973 | JGI IMG/M metagenome (GOLD analysis project Ga0256842, IMG submission 185973) | Hydrothermal vent microbial communities from Guaymas Basin, Mexico - 4559-240 | ecosystem: Environmental > Aquatic > Marine > Hydrothermal vents | place: Mexico: Guaymas Basin | collected...
GTACAGCATGAAGAGCAGTCCGGCGGTCGATACAACCAAACCGACTGCAACGCTCATAGGGTCTATCAAAACGCCGTAAACCTCGCCCAGACTTTTTGAGGTCAGCAGGGCCTCATGAACGGTTTTCATTCCCGAGGAGCAGAACTCGTAAACCCCGAGGACGTTGAGGAGGGTTGTGATGATGACAGTGATGAGCATGAAATAATCTGCCCTCTTACCATCGAGTTTGAACAGCATAAGCCCCGCGGCGAGAGGAATTGAGAAGGAAAGAAGGAAAAGTTCTTCCATGCCCACCACCTCAGAGGGCTCTCAGGGAGATTCTCTCCCCCTTCTTGGCTATCTCTATCGCTTTCTCCGTGAATTCCCTTCTTCTCATCCGCTGTATATCGTTGAAGTCCCCGAAGAGGAGCGCGTCGGTCGGGCAGGTCTCTACACAGGCCGGGAGCTTTCCTTCGGCCCTCCTGTGGGAGCAGAGGTCGCACTTCATCATTATCTTGTCGAGCGTGTCCAGCTCTGGGATTCCGAAGGGGCAGACTATGCCGCACATGAGACAGCCGATACACTTCTGGGGAGCGAGCAGGACTGCCCCATCCTCGTCGCGGTATAGGGCGTTGGTGGGGCAGACCTCGACACACGGGGCCTTCTCACAGTGGCGGCAGTTCAAAGCCATAGCGGCCATTTCCTGCCACTCGAAGACGTTGATGAAAGACCTGCCGTTGTGCTCCCTCTCACAGGCGACCTCACAGGCGCGGCACTCAATGCACTTTGAAAAGTCGATAAAGACGGTCTTCCTGGCCATTCAAATCACCCCTTCACGACCTCAAACTCGGGTATAACCTTTGGAATGGCCTTCATCAGCTCCCTTGCTTCCTCTTCGCTTATCTTCGCTATCCTGCAGGCGCAGACCTTGGTTTCGGGTATCTTTGAGACCGGGTCAAGGGCGTCGTTGGTGAGGACGTTTGCCCCCCAGTGCCAGGGAACAGCTATTACCCCCTTCTTGACGGTCCTGGTGACCTTGGCCCTGACCGGGTAGACACCTCTCCTCGTCTCTATCTTTACCCAGTCGCCGGTCTTTATGCCGAGCCTTTCGGCGTCCTCCGGGTGTATCTCGGCCAAGGGCTCCGGCCAGCGCTTGACGAGGGCCCTGCTCCTTCCCGTCATCGTGAGCGTGTGGTATTGGCCGACGTACCTGATTGTCGTGAGCAGGAACGGGTACTCCTCGTCCGGCACCTCAGCTGGCCCCCTGTAGTCAACCGCCGCGAGGTGGGCTTTTCCGTCTGGAGTCAGGAACCTCTCCTTGTAGAGAACCCTCGTTCCCGGATGGTCTTCGCTCGGGCACGGCCAGTGGATTCCGGCCAGGTTGCTCTTGAGCCTCTCGGGCGTTATGCCCCTGTACTGTGGTGTGCACGCGTTGATTTCCCTGAGAATGTCCTCTGGGCAAGAATAGTTGAAGCCCTTGGCTCCATCTCCAGTAAATCCAACGGCCTTTCCGATTTCGCTCACTATCCACCAGTCGGGCCTGGCTTCACCCGGCGGGTTCAGCGCCTGGAAGCTCCACTGCACCCTTCTTTCCGTGTTGGTGAGGGAACCCTCGTTCTCAAGCATCGCGGCCGCTGGCAGGACTATGTCGGCGAACTCCATCGTTGGAGTCGGCACTATGTCCTGGACGACCATGAACTCGAGCTTCTGGAGGGCCCTCATCACGTGGTTAGCGTTGGCGTCGCTTATGACCGGGTTCTCGCCCATGACGTAGTAGGCCTTCACCCTGCCCTTCTCTATGGCGTGGGCCGCTTCGATGACGGTGAGGCCGACTTCACCGCTCAGCTCGACACCCCAGAACTCCTCGAAGAACTTCCTCTTCTCTGGGTCGGTAACTGCCTGGTAACCGGGGAAGACGTTCGGGAGGACTCCGAGGTCGCACGCGCCCTGGACGTTGTTCTGACCGCGCATCGGCGAGACTCCACAGCCTTCCTTCCCCTGGTAGCCACATATTGCCGAGAGCGTCGCGGCCAACCTGACGTTGTCGTGGCCGTGGGTGTGCTGGGTCAGGCCCATCGCCCAGGTTATGACGCCCTTTCCGGCGGTTGCGAATGTTCTCGCGGCCTGGACTATGAGCTCGGCCGGAACGCCGGTTATCTTCTCAACGTATTCTGGCGTGAACTTCTCGACTGTCTTTGCCAGCTCGTCGAAGCCGACGCACCTTCTCCTCACGAAGTCCTCGTCGTAGAGGTTCTCCTTGATGATGACGTGCATCATGCCGTTGAGAAGCGCTATGTCGGTTCCTGGGTAGTGCTGGAGGAATATGTCCGCGAACCACGCGGTTCTGGTGAACCTCGGGTCGGCGACGATGACCTTTGCACCTCTCTCCTTGGCCTTGAGGACGTAGCGGAAGGCAACCGGGTGAGTTTCAGCGAAGTTGTGGCCTATGATGAAGATTACGTTCGCCTCCTCGATGTCCTTGAACGTGTTGGTCATCGCTCCGGCGCCAAAGACTGCCCTCAGGCCGGAGACCGTTGAGGAGTGGCACAAGCGAGCGCAGTGGTCAACGTTGTTCGTTCCGAGCATTCTTGCCAGCTTCTGGATGAGGTAGTTGGGCTCGTTGAAGGTTCTCGCCGAACCGAAGAACATCATCGCGTTGGGGTCGTCCTTGGAATAAGCCTTGAGCCTCTCGGCGACCTCCCTTATGGCCTCGCTCCAGCTTATCTCAACGAACTTGCCCTGTTCCTTTGCCTTCAGGGGCTTCTTGAGCCTGTCCTTCGCCAGGAGGTACTCGAGAACGGCGTTGCCCTTCGGACAGAGCTTTCCGTTCTCGTTTGAGATGCCCGGTATGTCCTTTGCGTACTCGATTCCCCGCGGGTAGCCGTCAAGGCTCTTTATGTACAGCCTGCACCCAACCCCGCAGTACGGACAGACGACCGGTACGAGCTTTTCTTCCAACGGGAACACCCCCTTCATGTATTTTTGCGTTCATCAATGTCCATTTATTATCTCGATGTCTATGTTTTCCTTCAGAATCAGCTTCGTGTTTTCGCTTAAAACAGTTTTTTAACAGCTTAGTTTCCAACCAAAGGTTATGTCTATTGAAGAACAGCGAAATAAAGCTCTCAGGGAGGTTTTTTAAATTTATTTGTATGCCTTATAGTTGGGAGTAAACAACACCAATTAACAATCCAAAAGGATGTAAAGCATTAAAAAAGAGCGATGCATTACAATGGTAAGAGAGAAAATAAGGGGTCAGAAGAGCTGTGCCATGTTCCTCTGCGCCCTGGCGACCTTTTCCCTAGCCCTCTTCAAAATGTCCCCGAGGACGTGGGAACCGTCGCGGAGCTCTATGTAGCCCTCCTTTTCCGCCCCTTTCACGAGCTCCTCACCGCGGGCGTTCCTCGTTATCAGTACCGTCCATCCGGGCTCGCTCTCGACGAATCCAGCCGAGACGTCGCTCCACAGTCCCACGTAGTCGGTGCACACCAGACAGCCAGTCTGGAGGTAGGAGTAGGCCTCCTTGAGCGGTATCGCGAGAACCGTGTCGTCGTGGTGAACCTCCAGGAACTCCCTTCCCAGGCGGATGTCCTTTATGTCCTCCGCCCTGACGCCGTAGCGGACGCGGAGGTAGTTCAGGAAGGCCTCGAAGGCAAACGTGCCCATGCAGAACAGGCTGATTATGTACTTGATCCTGTTGCCGAAGTCCGTCTCAAGGATCGGAAAGTCCCTCATCTGGCCGAAGAACTGGGCCTGACAGGGCAGGCAGACTATCGCGACCGCCCTAAGGTCTTCCTCCTCAATCTTTGCCTTTATCCTGGCCGCAAAGGGGACAATGCTCCAGCTGTTGCCAGCTGCCTCAAGAAGTTCCTCCCTGTTGCGAGCCACAACGGCTTTGCCCTCGAACCCCTTCACCCTCTTTGAAGTCACGACTCCATCGACGAGTCCCTTATCGAGGGCGTAGCAGAGGAGCGCCGTTACCGCCCCACCGCTCGCGACCTTCCTCCTGAGTATCTCCTCGTCCTTAGCCCTGGCAATGTAAACACCGCGAAACTGCCCGAGAAGGTTTTCACCGATTGGCATCATGGCTTTTCACCTCCAAGGCATATTAACTGGGACGCGCGCGGACAGCGGATGTAGCAGGTTCCACACCTTATGCACCTCTCCTGGATTAGGGTCGGCCTCTTCTCCACGAGCCTTATCGCACCGGTTGGGCACGAAAGCTCGCAGGCGCCGCAGCCTATGCACAGGCCCGTGAGAACTACGTCGTCGATGAGGTCAAATCCGCTCAGCTTCTTCAGGCCAGCGGTTACCTTGAACAGCCTAAGCCTCGACTCGTTCCCCGCCATGAAGAACTTGAAGAACGACTGGAGCATCTGCGGTGTTGGGGGACAGCCCGGAATGGAGTAGTCAACTGGTATCACGCTGTTTATCGGCTGGAAGTTCCTGTGGTCGGGCCTCGGCTCCTGGCCCCCGCGGGCGAAGCGCAGTATTCCGCCGAGCGACGCGCAAGAGCCGAAGGCGACAACGACCTTGGCCTTCTCCCTTATCTCCTTCAGCTCCTCGAGAACCCTCGGTTCGTTCATGCAGGCCCCACCCGTTATTAAGGCAACGTCGTATTCGTCGTATTTGGGAGGGCCGTCGCGGAGGTAAGATATGTCCAGCTCTATGCTGTCCATCAGCTTGGGATACGCCCTGATTATGCTAACGTTGCATCCCTCACACCCGGCAAAATCCACGTGGAGAACCTTGAGCTTCTCCATGAGCATCACCTCAACCTCACGACGTGGGTCGTGCAGGGTATGCACGGGTCGTAGAGCCTCATAACGGCCTCCGCCGCCTTAACGCTCAGGCCCTTCGCCATTTCCTCCATGACCGGGATGTTGAACATGGTTGGAACTACTATCCTTGACTTCAGAACCCTTCCCTCCTCCCCGAGCTCGACGTAGTGGATGAGCGTCCCCCTCGGGGCTTCATAAACGCCAACACCCTTCCCCGGCCTGAAAGTTATGTCCCCGGCTCTGAAGGGCTCCTCCATTCTTATCTCGTCCAGGATTTCGCCGAGCCTCTGGATGGCCAGCCTCGTGTCCTCTATCCTAGCGAGGTGCAGGCCGTAGAGGGATTCGTCCCTGAACTCGCGGTACGTAATCATCCTCGCCCTCGGCCCCGTCTCGACCTTCTCGCCGCTGTAGAACGAGACGAGCGTCGTTGATTCCCTAGCGGCCTCCTCCTTCCTGAATTCGTAGTAGGGAACGCTTGAGACCTTGTCCCACTCGATGTTGTACCTGTCCCCGTAGAAGAAACCGCTCGCGAGGTACTTGAAGGGCCTTTTGGCCTCTCTAAGCTCATCCGCAATCTCGGTCTGGATATCCTCATCAATTAAAAGCTCTTCAGCGGCCTCCCAGCTTGCGGCGAGGTCTTTGAACCTCGCCTTCAGGTTGTTGAAGACGCTCCACTTTGGAACGGAGAGCATGCCACCTATCGTCAGGTTCGGTGGATGTGTCGCAGCGCCACCGAGCTTTAGCAGGTAGTCGCTGATCTTCGCGTGGAAGTCCATGAGCTTGAAGAGCACGTCGTTCCTCTTTTCCTCCTTAATCAGGTCGCCCGCGACCATCAGGAAGAGCAGTGCGTGGCTCTGGGCCCTGTTTATCAGGCCGAGGGCTTCCCGCATGAGCCTTCCATTCCTCGGGGGGGCAATGCCTATGGCGTGCTCTATGGCTTCACTCGCCGCTATGCCGTGGGAGGCGTGGCAGAGGCCGCATATCCTCATGACGGCCTCGACCGCGAAGAGGGGGTTCTTTCCGACGACCATCTTCTCGAAGCCCCTAACCGGGGCTGTCGCTATGAAGAGGGCATCCTGAACAACCCCGTCTTCCTCGTACAGGATGAGCTTGGCCTCACCCGCAATCCTGCAGACCTTGTCGAGGGTTACCTCACCCAAAGCCTTCACCTCCGCTTTTCACTCCATTTCTGAGTTCGAAACGCACGATAAAAGCGTTTTTTGAACTAAAGGTTTAGAACAGGATATGAGCTGTCAGTTCAAGAAAAAAGAATAGTGAGGGGCAGAGCTTTATCACTCCTCTATGATGACCACGGGCTTTATGAGGTCCTTTGGCTTGTCCTTCATAAGGTAGAAGGCTTCTGGTATCTTATCGAATCCCTTGAACTTGTGGGTTATGAGCCTTGACGGGTCAACCCTGCCGTACTTGATGAGGTTGAGCAGGCGCTCCATCCTCAGGCGTCCGCCTGGGCAGAGCCCTCCCTTGATGGTCTTGTGGGCCATTCCCTGGCCCCACTCAATCCTCGGGATCGGGAGGTAGTCACCGCTGCCGAAGTAGTTGATGTTGGCCACCGTTCCTCCGGGCTTGACTATCTTCACCGCGGTCTTCATTACGTCAACGTTTCCACCGGCGATTATCACCGAATCAACACCCTCTCCACCGGTCAGCTCCAGGATCCTTCCGGCGATGTCCGGATACTCCTTGTAGTTGACTATGTCGGTGGCTCCGTAGTACTTAGCGGCCTCAACGCACACCGGCCTGCTGCCGACCGCGATGATCCTTCCGGCACCGAGCAGTCTTGCCCCGGCAACCGCCATCAGGCCGACCGGTCCGATTCCAATGACAGCGACGGTTCCTCCGAGTGGAATGTCGGCGAGCTCGGCACCGTGGAATCCTGTGGTCATCATGTCGGTGGCCATAACAGCGACTTCCGGCTTGATTTCGTCCGGAAGGTGTGCTAAGTTCATGTCGGCGTCGTTGACGTGGAAGTATTCTGCAAACACACCGTCCTTACCGCCCTCCTTGAGGGGGTTGCTGAACTTCCATCCGGCGAGCATTCCACCGGAGTGCTGGTGGTAGCCTCTCTGAACGTCAAGGGTCCTCCAGTCTGGGGTTATTGCCGGAACGACAACCCTGTCCCCGGGCTTGAAGTCCTTGACGTGGCTTCCAACTTCAACTACCTCTCCAACTGCCTCGTGACCCAGTATGCGTGGGAACTCGCACATCTCCCTGGGGAATGCCGCCTCAAAGACCGTGTGGATGTCCGAGGTACATGGGGCGACTGCAATGGGCTTGACAATCGCATCGTACGGCCCAGGCTTCGGCCTCTCCTTTTCAATCCACTCGGCCTTGCCGAAGTCCACCATTGCGAAACCTCTCATCTTGCTCATTTTTGTACACCTCCACAGATGTGTTCATTCACAGGTATCTCGGATTAGGATAAAAGCCTTTCCACAACTAGGGGTGTAAAACCAGCGGTTTCTAACAATATGTTCTATAAAGTCAGTTAACAAAAATCTAAGCGCTTTATTAACTAAGCCCATTAAGGTAAACAACAATAAAAAGTTACGGAAATTGATGGACGCAAGAATATCCCTTCAATGTATGTTTAAAGGCATATACCAAATTATGGTGATAGTCGCTTTAAGTGGTCGCTAAATTTACACTTTAGATGTTCTTAGTCTACTCTCTCTTTGGCTCTGCTAAATCAATACTTTGCTTTGTTGTCTTTCTAAAGTAGAAGTAAACAAAAAAGTTTTAACCTTTGGTTTAGAATCTTTGGCTTTAAAAACCTTTTTATTACCCGATTGAACCTACAGAGAACAGATATGAGCGCATGTAGTTTTGTGTCCATTAGGGGGCGGTTATATGAGATACGTCAAACTTCCAAAAGAAAATACATTATGAATTTTTAGAAAGGCTAAAGAACTTCGGAAAACTGTATGCCCCGGTGAAAATCTCTAAGAAGTTCTACGACTTCAGGGAGGTCGATGACGTCAGGAAGGTTGAATTCAACTACGTCAGAACTATACTGCCGCCGAAGAAGTTCTTCTTCGCACCGCGGGAGAAGATGTTTGAGTTCAGCATCTCCAAGGGGGAGTACAGGGAGGTAATCCCAGAAGTCGAGCCCTTCGTCCTCTTCGGCGTCCATTCCTGCGATATATACGGCCTGAAGATACTCGACAGCGTATACCTAGACGAGTACCCCGACAAGTACTACAAGGTCAGGCGTGAAAAGAGCATAATCATTGGAATAAGCTGTATGCCCGACGAGTACTGCTTCTGTAACCTGCTCAGAACGGACTTCGTGCACGATGGCTTCGACCTTTTCCTCCATGAACTCCCAGATGGCTGGCTGGTAAGGATAGGAACCCCCACGGGGCACAGGATCGTTGACAAGAACATCGAGCTCTTCACAGAGGTTACACAAGAGGACGTCTGCAACTTGAGGGAGTTTGAAAGGAAGCGCGCCCAAGCCTTTAAATACCATGAGGAGTGGGACGACATCCACTATCTCCTTGAACTTGAGATGGATCACCCGCTCTGGGAGAAAGAGGCGGAGAAGTGCCTCGCCTGCGGAATCTGCAGCGCGGTTTGCCCGACCTGTCGCTGCTATGAGGTTCGAGACGTGGTGAACCTTGACGGGGACACAGGATACAGGGAGAGGCGCTGGGATTCGTGCAAGTTCAGGAGCCACGCCCTCGTTGCCGGTGGTCACAACTTCAGGCCGACGAAGAAGGATCGCTTTATACACCGCTACCTCTGCAAGATGTCCTTCCACTGGAAACTCGGAGTAAACTTCTGCGTCGGTTGTGGTCGCTGCACCGCCTTCTGTCCGGCGGGCATTGATTTTGTGAAGAACATCAGAACCATAGTCGGACTGGAGGACTCGTCCTGTCCCCCGAAGCTGAGTGGGGAGATTCCTAAGAAAGGTTTTGCATATGCCAAAAACATCCGGGGTGAGGACATATGAGCGAGCCCCACGTCTGCACCTGCCACGACAACCCCTACGCCCTTGATAAGGTTAAGGTTCTTAGGGTGTATCAGCTAACGGAAAGGGAGAAGCTCTTCCTCTTCCGCTTCGAGGATCCAGAGATAGCCGAGAAATGGACGTTCAAGCCCGGTCAGTTTGTCCAGCTCACCGTCCCCGGGGTGGGAGAGGTTCCGATAAGCATATGCTCATCGCCAATGAAGAGGGGATTCTTTGAGCTGTGCATTAGAAAAGTTGGAAGGGTCACCACTGCCATTCACAAGCTCAAGCCCGGCGATACGGTTCTCGTCCGCGGCCCCTATGGAAACGGCTTCCCCGTTGAGAAGTGGGAGGGAATGGATATACTCCTCATTGCCGCTGGTCTGGGGGCGGCACCGCTAAGGAGTATCTTCCTCTACGCAATGGACAACCGCTGGAAGTACGGAAACATAACCTTCATCAACACGGCTCGCTACGGAAAGGACCTCCTGTTCTACAAGGAGCTCGAGGCGATGAAGGACCTCGCCGAGGCCGATAACGTCAAGATAATCCAGAGTGTAACAAGAGACCCCGAGTGGCCAGGACTCCACGGAAGGCCGCAGAACTTCATACCCGAGGCAAACACTGACCCGAAGAACACGGCAGTTGCCGTCTGCGGCCCGCCAAGGATGTATAAACCTGTCTTTGAGGCTCTCATCAACTATGGCTACCGCCCGGAGAACATATTCGTCACGCTGGAGAGAAAAATGAAGTGCGGAATAGGCAAATGTGGCCACTGCGTCGTTGGAACGAGCACGTCCCTCAAATACGTCTGTAGAGACGGCCCCGTCTTCACGTACTTCGATATAGTCTCAACGCCCGGCCTTCTAGACTGAGGTGGTGGGAATGAGAAGAAAGGCGAAGATTGGGTTCTACGCCCTCACATCATGCTACGGCTGTCAGTTGCAGTTCGCGATGATAGACGAGCTAGTCCAGGCCCTCGAAAAAATTGGTATAGAATGCTGGTTCATGCTCGACAGGAACAGCGATGAAAACGCACAGGTTGACATCGCTCTGATCGAGGGTAGCGTCTCCACCGAGGAGGAGGTAGAGCTTGTCAAGAAAATCCGCGAGAACGCGAAAATTGTGGTAGCGGTCGGCTCCTGCGCTGTTCAAGGGGGAGTCCAGAGCTGGGACAAGGACAAGCCCTTTGAGGAACTCTGGAAGATCGTCTACGGCGACGGAAAGGTCAAGTTCAAGGCCAAGATGGCCGAGCCCGTCTCGAAGTACATCAAGGTGGACTACAACATCTACGGTTGCCCGCCGGAGAAGAAGGACTTCATATACACCCTCGGAACCCTTTTAATAGACTCTTGGCCCGAGGACATCGACTACCCCGTTTGCATCGAGTGCAGGATGAAGGGCAACCCGTGCGTTCTCATTGAGAAGGGCGAGCCCTGCCTCGGTCCGATAACGAGGGCCGGTTGCGACGCGAGGTGCCCGAGCTACGGAATAGCGTGCACCGGCTGTAGAGGAGCGATAGGCTACGATGTAGCTTGGTTCGACGCACTCGCCAGGGTCTTCAAGGAGAAGGGCTACACCAAGGAAGAGATACTGGAGCGCATGAAGATTTTCAACGCCCACAACCCGAAGCTCGAAGAGATGGTTGAGAAGGTATTCCAGGAGGTGGAAGAATGAACAACGTCTACATACCAATCACAGTTGATCACATAGCGCGCGTTGAGGGCAAGGGTGGAGTGGAGATACTCGTCGGCGATGATGGCGTCAAGGAGGTAAAGCTTAACATCATCGAGGGACCACGCTTCTTTGAGGCCATAACCCTGGGCAAGAAGCTTGAAAATGCTTTAGCGGTTTATCCGAGGATATGTTCATTCTGCTCGGCCGCTCACAAGCTCACCGCGGTTGAAGCCGCTGAGAAGGCTGTTGGTTTCACCCCGCGCGAGGAAATCCAGGCGCTTAGAGAAGTCCTCTACATCGGCGACATGATAGAGAGCCACGTGCTCCACCTGTACCTTTTGGTTTTGCCGGACTATTTCGGCTACCCCGGGCCGTTGTATATGGTGGACGAGTATAAAAAGGAGATAAGCACCGCCCTCGACCTGAAGAACCTTGGGAGCTGGATGATGGAAGTTTTGGGCTCAAGGGCAATACACCAGGAGAACGTTGTTCTCGGAGGCTTTGGCAAGCTACCAGGTAAAGCCACCCTTGAGCTCATGAAGAAGCGCCTCCAGGAAGCTCTTCCCGAGGCAGAATACACCTTCGAGCTGTTCTCAAAGCTTGAGCAGTACGAGGAGGTTGAAGGACCGATAACGCACCTCGCCGTGAAGCCGAGGGGCGATGTTTACGGAATCTACGGGGATTACATAAGCGCCAGCGACGGAAACGAGTTCCCGAGCGAGGCATATAAGGAACACATAAAGGAGTTCGTAGTCGAGCACAGCTTCGCCAAGCACTCCCACTACCACGGAAAGCCCTTCATGGTCGGAGCGCTCTCGCGCGTCGTCAACAACTGGAAACTCCTCTACGGGAAGGCGAAGGAGCTCTACGAGGGCCACAAGGACCTGCTCAGACCGACGAACCCGTTCGCCAACAACCTCGCCCAGGCACTTGAGCTGGTCTACTTCATAGAGAGGGCGATTGACCTCATAGAGGAAGCCCTAGCGAAGTGGCCGATAAGGCCGAGGGACGAGGTCGAGATAAAGGACGGCTTCGGCGTCTCAACTACTGAGGCACCGCGTGGAGTTCTCGTCTACGCGCTCGAAGTCAAGGACGGAAGGGTTGCCTATGTGGACATCATAACGCCAACTGCCTTCAACCTCGCCATGCTGGAGGAGCACGTGAGGATGATGGCCGAGAAGCACTACAATGACGACCCCGAGAGGCTCAAGTATCTCGTTGAGATGGTGGTAAGGGCCTACGACCCGTGCATCTCCTGTTCAGTGCACGTGGCGAGGCTGTGACTTCTCAACTTTTTTAAAGTAGAAAATCAACTGAACACTGGTGAGGTTATGGGGAAGGTGACTATTCAAGTTGAGGTTCCAGATGAATACGTTGATTCATTCAAAAAGCAGGTGGAGGAGATAGCCAGGTTCCTCCGTAACAAAGAGAGGTTGAAGGAAAACCTGGAGAAGGTAAAGGGGATTCTCAAGACAGAAAAGTCATGGAAAGCGCTCAAGGAGGAGTACTATGAGGCACACGTTGGTAGATACCTCCGTCATAGTTGAGTACTTAAAAGGTACTCCAAAGGCCGTTTATTTGATCTCAGAACTGCTTAAAGGGGACAATATCCTTTTCATTAATCCTGCGGTTTTTAGTGAGGTCGTTTATGTGATGATGGGACATTACTCTGGAAAGGCCCCTAAAACAATTAAGGGGAAATCTGAAAAACTACCCAAAGAACTCGATATTGTTTTTCGTGTTCTACCCTATTACGCCTTTGCGGAGATAACCAGGCAGACCATTGAGATTGCAGTGAATCTCATCCGTAAGTACGCAATGCTTCCGAACGACGCGCTGATTTTGGCAACATGCATCGAACACGGCTTTGCTCTGGCGACGCTCGACGAGGACTTCTTTGAACCAGCTGAGAGTGAGAGGGTCCAGGCTGGTAACGGGGTGATTCCATGAGAACCCTAATCCTTGCCCTCGGCAATGAGCTGATGAAAGACGACGGAGTCGGCCTCAAAGCTGGCAGAATTCTGGCGGAGAAGGGCTATAACGTCCTTGAGGTTGGGACTGACATCTTCATGCTCTCAAACCACTACAAGGGCGAGGAGCGGATTATAATTATAGACGCCATCGTGAGCAAGGAGCTCGAGCCTGGAAGCGTCCTCCACCTTGTCGGCGAAGAGATCTTTGAGAAGCTAAAGGCCGAGATAAGGAGCGCTCACTTTATGGGGGCAATAGATGGTCTCAGGCTCCTCATGAAGCTTGACGAAAGGCTGGCAAAGGCTGAGATACACTTCATCGGCGTTGTTGCCAAAGAGATAGACCTCGGAATGGAATTAAGCAAGGAAGTGGAGGATGCCCTGCCGAGAGTTATCGAACTGGTTGACAGGATAAAACGTCATAATCCATACTCAGAGAAATAAGTACTTGCGGAGGGTTTACTAAGTGTCCAATGTTAAAAAGCGTTTTTTGAACCGCTTTTACTGAACCAAAGGTGTCCAACGAAGCGTTGGAGAAAAGGAATTAAGTCAGTGCATTCCTTGTCACGCACCTGAGGTGCATTAAATGCTCGCGGTCAGGTGGCACGGAAGGAGGGACCTGAGGCTTGAGGACATCCCCGAGCCCCAAGTTAAGCCGGGCTTCATCAAAGTCAAAGTGAAGGCCTGTGGAATATGCGGAACCGACCTGAACGAGTACCTCAACGGACCGATTTTCATACCCACCGAGAAGCCCCACCCTCTCACCGGCAGAACCGCTCCAGTAACGATAGGGCACGAGTTCGCTGGGGAAGTCGTTGATATCGGCGAGGGCGTTAAGGGCTTTGAAGTCGGGGATAGGGTGGCGGTCTTTCCGGTAATCCACTGCGGCGAGTGCTACTTCTGCAGGAGGGGAATGGAGAACCTCTGCGTGAACTTTGGAGTTACGGGCCTCAGCGAAGACGGAGGTTTTGCCGAGTACGCCCTGGTCAGACCATATCAGGCCTACAAAATCCCCGAAAGCGTTTCGTTCGAGGAGGCCGCGTTGGTCGAGCCCCTCTCCGTCGGGGTGAGGGCGGTCAAAAAGGCCGGCCTGTTACCGGGGGACAGCGTGGTGATAATAGGAGCGGGTCCGATAGGCCTCAGCGTGCTCCTCGTTGCGAGGGTCTCCGGGGCGGGAAAGGTAATCGTCGTGGAGCCCTCAAAGGTGAGACGGAAAAAGGCCCTCGAGCTTGGTGCTGACGTGACAATCGACCCGAGCGGCAGGAGCACGGAGGAAGTCGTTGATGAGATAGTGGGCGAAACTGAACTCGGAGCCGACGTCAGCTTCGAGTGCGTTGGGCTCAACGAAACTTTCAAGACGGCCGTCGAGAGCATAAGGAAAGGCGGGAGGGCCGTTATCCTTGGGGTTTTCAAGTGCCTGACGTCCTTCAACGCAAAAGGCCTCGTCGTTGGGGAGAAGAGTATAGTGGGCTCGGTTTCCCACAGCGCGGATGACTTCTGCAGGGGGATTTCCCTCATTGCATCCGGGAGGGTTGACGTTAGGCCCATGATAACCTCAAGAGTTGGGCTTGAGGAGATAATTGAGAGGGGCTTCGAGGAGCTCGCGAAGAACAGGGAGGGGCACGTTAAGATACTGGCCGTGGAAAAATAAATTAAGTCAGAACTCACAGGTAACTTCGTGGTCAAAATGAGGGAACTCAACTACGCGGAGGTAATCAAAAAGCTGGTTTCTTTCATCCGAGAGAAAGTCGAGGAAGCAAAAGTCAACGGCGTGGTTATTGGAATAAGCGGTGGGCTAGACAGCGCAACCACAGCTTATCTGGCCGTTAAAGCCCTGGGGAGGGAGCGTGTCCTCGGGCTCATAATGCCCTACTACAACAACCAAGACGTTGAAGATGCAAGGCTCGTCTGCTCCTCCCTCGGGATCGAGTGCAGGGAGATAGGCATAAAGCCGATCGTTGACACTATGGTTTCTCAACTCGGCTTCCAGCCCGACAAAAGGAGCCTTGGCAACATAATGTCCCGGACGAGGATGGTTCTCCTCTATGCACACGCCAACGCCAGGAACTTACTCGTTCTTGGAACTGGCAACAGGAGTGAGTTTCTGACGGGCTATTTTACGAAGTGGGGCGACGGGGCGAGCGATTATGCTCCCCTTATAAACCTCTACAAGACCGAGGTGTGGGAGGTTGCTAAGCTCCTCGGCGTGCCCCGGCGCATCATCGAGAAGAAGCCGACGGCGGGCCTGTGGGAAGGACAGACTGATGAAGATGAGCTCGGTATAAGCTACCGCCTCCTCGACGAGATACTCTGGCGCCTCGTCGATCTAAAAATGGAGAAGGAAAGAATAGCGGAGGAACTCGAAATTCCCATAGAAAGGGTGCAGTATGTAGAAGCCCTCGTGAAGAGGAGCGAGCACAAGCGCCATCTACCAATTGGGCCAGAGCTTTAGGCGTTTTCACGCTCTCAATTTTTGAGATTCCAATGCAAACATTTATATACCCTCCACTTAACCCCCTATGGGACTCTTCTCGGAGTCTTTCGGAAGAGCCCCAAATACTGGAAAGTTGGTGTTGGATATGTATGGAGATAGGTTTGGCGGATATAGAAACGAAGCCCCGGTTAAGGTCGGGGAGCGCTACAGGGTTAAGATCGAGAGCCTTGGAAAGGGCGGCGACGGCATCGCCAAGATAAAGGGGTTCGTTATCTTCGTCCCGAACACTCAGGTTGGAGACGAGGTTGAGATCGTTATAAACTCCGTTAAGAGGAAGTTTGCCTTCGCTCAGGTTATCTGAAGGTTCAAGCTCACGTCTCACGCCCGCAAGGGCTTTTAATACTTTTTTGATAAACTTTTTAGACCGCTTGAGAACTCCTACCGGTGATGCTTATGAAGGTCACGGTGAGGTACTTCGCCCGCTACCGCTCCCTCGTTGGGAAGGGTGAAGAAGAGGTAGAACTCCCCGAAGGGTCAACTGTAAGGGATTTGATAGAGCTTTTAGAGGAACTCCACCCAGTTCTTAAAGTTCTTAAAAACGAGGTCAACGTTTCTAGGAACGGTTGCTACGTGAGGTTTGACGAAATATTGAAAGAAGGGGACGTTGTTGCGCTCTTCCCACCGGTCAGCGGGGGCTGATTTCTTGCCACCAGGTTCTTGGGCTTTTCAAGGGGCTCGGAGATGATAACGAAAGTCCCGAAAGCGTAGCTTCAAAATCGTTATAAGAAGGGACACGAGAGTATCACCCGAGGTGATCGATATGGAGAACCCGTTTGAGATAACCGGAGTCGTTGCCAGGGAGATACTGGACAGCAGAGGAAACCCGACTATTGAGGTTGAAGTCTACACGCCGGTGAGCATGGGTAGAGCCGCTGTTCCAAGCGGTGCCTCAACCGGAAGCCACGAGGCCCTTGAGCTCCGCGACGGCGGAAGCCGCTACCACGGAAAGGGCGTTAAGAGGGCAGTTGAGAACGTCAACAAGATAATAGCCCCGGAAATCATCGGAATGGACGTTACTTGGCAGAGGGACATAGACACCCTCATGATTGAGCTCGATGGAACGGAGAACAAGAGCAACCTCGGTGCCAATGCAATCCTCGGCGTTTCTCTGGCCGTTGCCAAAGCAGCTGCCAACGCGCTCGGCCTTCCGCTCTACCAGTACATCGGCGGAACCAACGCCTACGTCATGCCAGTCCCGATGAGCAACGTCATTAACGGCGGAGTTCATGCTGGCAACGAGCTCGACTTCCAGGAGTTCATGATAATGCCAGTTGGAGCGGGCTCCTTCAGGGAGGCAATAAGATGGATCAGCGAGACCTACCACACCCTAAAGAATGTCATCGCCGAGAAGTACGGGAAGAACGCCGTTAACGTCGGCGACGAGGGAGGCTTTGCCCCGCCGATGAAGGAAGTTACCGAGCCCCTCGACGTCCTCATCCAGGCCATCGAGGAGGCCGGCTACAAGCCCGGCGACGAAATAGCTTTCGCCCTCGACGCCGCTTCCAGCGAGTTCTACGATGAAACAAGGGGCAAGTACGTCGTCAGTGGGAAGGAGTATAACCGCGGGGAGCTCCTTGAACT
>Ga0256842_1001807_pt1 | contig 16438 bp, 14 predicted proteins | sample 4559240metaG_FD_185973 | JGI IMG/M metagenome (GOLD analysis project Ga0256842, IMG submission 185973) | Hydrothermal vent microbial communities from Guaymas Basin, Mexico - 4559-240 | ecosystem: Environmental > Aquatic > Marine > Hydrothermal vents | place: Mexico: Guaymas Basin | collected...
ATCTGATAAAAAATTGATAGCCTGTTCATGAAAGCAAGAGTCCGCATCAACTGTATAAATTAGTATATTTGTGTCAACTATTACTTTATTTTCCATAATTAATATATATTAATATTAGCATATTTCCCTTTTAAATGTAATGTCTTCATGCTAACTGGCTTTCTTCTGACTTTTTTAGTGTCTAAAGATATGGTTCAAGTTATTGTATGTTGTCAAGAAAAAAAACAAGCATATATCACACATATTAGGTGGAAGCTTGTGTTGACATGAAAAACACAAAATTTTAATTTGAATATAGGTGATTTTGGCAAGAGGTAAGATGGAAAAAGGTATTAACTTATACTTTTCTCTTCCATTTTTTATTAACAGTTCCATGTTATGGTGAAAAGACGGGGTTTACTCAGAAGGACAGGAAAAGGCTTGTGCGATTGGAGGCTACCCTTAAGGTATTTTTGCAGCAGGTGGACAAAAGATTTGAGCAGGTAGGTAAGAGGTTTGAGCAGATAATGGCCATTTTTATGGATGTTTGCAGTAATATTTACCACACTTAGAGGAGTAGTAATAGGCTTTGCATATTGGAATGAAAGGATTATTATTTGCAAGGCCAGAGATGAGGCGATAGAGATAATTGAAAAAAAAAGAAGAGTGGGTGATCTTATCAAGGCATAAGGTCCCTTGCTTTAGTGGAGAAAAAAGTTGCTGCTGTGTTAAGGAGTTTTGGGCTGTTGTAAAAGAGATATATTTGACATTGAGATTGAAAAACATAATATATGAGCTCTAACATGCTATTTTAAAGTTAAGGGAGAAAAGGATGATGAATTTTATAAAAGTGCGAATTTTTGCAAAAAATAATGAGATAATAAACAATGTTAAATATTTTCTTAAGGATATTAGTTGTATAAAGTTAGAGAGTTCCTTGTGTAAAAATGCGATTGATAAAAAATTGCTTACGGACATAGATTGTGATCTATTGATAATTGATTCCCGTCTCATAGATTCATCTAATTCTTTGAGTGCAATAACTGATTCTATTCTTTATGAAAATTCTCAAAATGTTGCATGTATAATATATGCAATAGGTAAAGACTTATTGGATAAATTAGAGAATTTAAACATTCCTTATATAACAGATAAATTTTCAAAAGAAAAGGTGGAAAATATATTTTTTAAACAGTTATTTTGTAAAAAAATAAAGGAAATTAATACAAAGAATTTAAAATTAGAATCCCTTAGTATAATTGCTGGTGGAACAGCCCATGATTTTAATAATATCGTGGGTGCCATAATGGGTTATACTGAATTATTAAAATTTAAAGTTAAAGGTGGTTCAGATGTTACGAAATATATTGATTATATGTTAAAATCTTGTATTAAGGCTCAACAGCTTATAGATCTTTTAACTAAGTTGAGTAGGAATTGGGAGCAACAAAATATATTTAAAATACCTGCACATGTAATATTAAAGGAGACCATCAAAAATATAAAAAATAGATATCACATAGAAAAGACTATTTTTGAAGACATAACAAAGGAAAATGATTTAATAGAGGTCAAACCATTTAGTTTTTATTCATTATGCAATATTTTAGTGAAAAATATGTTAGAGTTGATAAGCAATAGTGAACCACTAAAAATTTCATTAAATTTAGTTGACTACAGTCCAAATAATAGTACTAAAAGTAAAGGGAAAAAATATCTAGAGCTAAAAATCTTAGGTGCAGTTGAAAAAAATAAAGTTATTTCAAAAATGGATGAATATCTAAGTCAAATAGAAGAGGTTTTGCAGGAGACAAAAGGATATTTTGAATATGTTGAAGATAGTTCAACTAAGGATATAGGAATTAGAGTTTTGCTTCCAGCAGCAAATTAAAAATGGAGTAAATATATGAAAAATACCATTGAAGTTCCAACTAATTTTATTAAAAACATAATTATTGAAGACTTAAAAGAAAAGAGAGTAAGTAGTGTGGTAACTCGTTTCCCGCCTGAACCAAATGGATATTTGCACATTGGTCATGCCAAGTCCATATGGCTCAATTTTAGTTTGGCGCAAGAATTTGGTGGAAGATGTCATTTGAGATTTGATGATACAAATCCTGTTAAAGAAGATGAAACATATGTAGAGGCAATTAAAGAGGATGTAAAATGGCTTGGATATTGTTGGGGTGAGCATTTATATTTTGCATCAGATTATTTTGAAAAACTATTTGAGTTTGCAGTTACTTTAATAAAGAAGAAAAAGGCTTATGTTTGCGATCTATCTCCTGAAGAGATAAAAAAATATAGGGGAACTTTAACAGAACCTGGAATTCCAAGTCCATATAGAGACAGATCTGTTGAAGAAAATCTAGATCTTTTTTATAGAATGAGAAATGGAGAATTCGAAGAAGGATCAAAGGTACTTCGGGCAAAGATTGACATGAGTTCTCCCAATCTAAATATGAGAGATCCAGTAATATACAGGATAATAAAGAAGCCTCACCATAGAACTAAAGATAAATGGTGTATATATCCAACATATGACTTTGCTCATTGTCTCTCTGATGCAATAGAAGGCATTACCCATTCCCTTTGTTCTCAAGAGTTTGAGGATCACAGGCCTTTGTATGAATGGTTTATAAATGAACTAATAGACACAGAACCAAAACCAAAACAAATAGAGTTTGCCAGGCTAAATTTAACATACACTGTTTTAAGCAAGAGAAAGCTTATTCAGCTCGTTCAAGAGGGATATGTGTCAGGATGGGATGATCCAAGGATGCCCACTTTGGCGGGCTTGAGACGGCGCGGCTATACCCCTGAGTCAATAAGGCGCTTTTGCGAATTGATTGGGGTTGGAAAAAGTGAGTCCATGGTGGATATTGCAATGTTGGAATATTGTATAAGGGAGGATTTAAACAAACGGGCTCTAAGAAAAATGGCTGTATTAAACCCTCTTAAAGTTGTAATTGTAAATTATGATGAAGATAAAGAAGAGATGCTTGAGGCTATTAATAATCCAGAAGATATGTCCCAAGGAACGAGATTAGTTCCCTTTTGCAGAGAAATTTACATAGAACGAGAAGATTTTATGGAAGAGCCTCCTAAAAAATTTTTCAGGCTAGCACCGGGAAGAGAGGTGAGGCTGAGATATGCATATTTTATCAAGTGTGTAGATGTTATCAAAGATGAAAATGGGAATATTGTGGAGATTCACTGCACCTATGATCCTGAAACCAAAGGCGGAAACGCCCCAGATGGTAGAAAGGTAAAGGCTACCCTTCACTGGGTTTCAGCTAGACATGCCATAGATGCTGAAGTCAGAATGTATGATAGGTTATTTGTAAAGCCAGATCCCACAGAAGATGAGAAAAAGGGCATTGATTTCAAAGAATACATTAATCCAGATTCATTAGTGGTCCTAAATAATTGTAAATTAGAGCCTTCCTTAAAAGATGTAAAGCTAGGAGAAAGATTTCAATTTGAAAGAAAAGGATATTTTTGTGTGGACAAAGATTCCACAAATGAGAGACCAATATTTAACCTCATAGTCCCTTTAAGGGATAAGTGGTCAAAACACGCCAAAAAAACGAACAAATAGATCTTGGGCACAGAAAAATCTGTGCCCTTTTTATAACATATCATTACCACTTCCTTCTTTTTTAACTGTCTTATCTTTTTGTTGAAGGATTAAAAAATATTTGGTAAAGATAACTGTCCATGTAAAGAAAAAACAATTAGGAGATCTCAAGTTATTAATTGGCCCTTCAGGAGAGGGAAAATTCACTTTGCTTCAATGTATAAATCTACTTCTTATTCCAGATAGGGGAAAGACATTTTTAAATGGAAGAGAAATTCCTTTGACAATAGATTTAATAGTCCAAATAAGACATCATGGACACTAGATTTTTGTTTAAAGAAGGTATTTTTTGTTGTGGGATCTTATTATTTAGTTATGGTGACAATAGCAAATCATTTTTTTAAATGGCTTGAGAAGAAATTATATGTTCTGTGATTTGGAAAGTCTTAAGGAGTTGTCATGGGCATATTAACAGGCAAGACAATGGGCATACTTAAAGAGGGGATGCCTTATATATTGTTCTTTGCTCTTTGTACCTTGGTGTTTGCGCTTTTGCATTGGAAGATTCTGGCTGCCTTATTTTTGATACTCACCTTTTTGACATTGAATTTTTTTAGGGATCCCGAGAGAATAGTGCCTGATGGTGAAAATATAGTGGTAAGTCCTGCTGATGGAAAGATTGTTGATATTAGTAGAGCCAAAGATCCCCTAGATAATAGTGAAAAAACTAAGATATCAATTTTCATGAATATCTTCAATGTTCATGTAACCAGGGCCCCTGTTTCTGGAGAAATCAAAAAAATAAAATATATCCCAGGTAAATTTGTAAATGCCGCATTTGACAAGGCATCACAGGACAATGAACGCAATATAATAAAAATCGCAAATAGTAATGGAGAATTTACAATTGTGCAGATTGCTGGATTAATAGCAAGGCGTATTGTTTGTTGGGCGAAAGAATCAGAACATGTGGAAAAAGGGCAGAAAATAGGACTAATAAAATTTGGTTCAAGAGTTGACCTTTATCTACCCTCAAGATATGAAATAGATATATCTTTAGGCCAAAAGGTGTACGGTGGTATCACAGTAGTTGCCAAAAGGCAACAAACTTAAAATATTAACAGAGTGTTAGAGGAGTGATTATGAGGCAGAAAAAAGGGCTCCCTTTAGGATATTATGTGCTACCTAATCTATTTACAACTGCAAGTATGTTTTCTGGATTTCTAGCAATATTATGGGCCATATCTGGAAAGTTTTTTTTGTCTGCTGTGGCAATAGGTGTAAGTTGCGTTTTTGATGCATTAGATGGTAAAATAGCAAGGCTTACAAGGGCAAGTTCAGATTTTGGGATACAAATGGACTCCCTAGCTGATTTAGTGGCATTTGGTATGGCCCCTGCGATCACAATATATCTCTGGCAGATACATGCCTTTGGTAGACTTGGGTTAGCAATATCATTTTTGTATTTGGCATGTGGGGCATTGAGGCTTGCGAGATTTAATTTACTTGCAATGAGAAAAGATACATATGACCCTAAATTTTTCGTAGGACTTCCCATTCCTGCTGCTGCAGCATTTATAGCAACATTTATAATATTTTACCATTGGGCAAATCTTGAGACATTAATAGATAAAAGATATATAGCTTCATTTTGTATGTTTGCCACATTGTTTCTGGCCTTACTTATGGTAAGTAATATAAAATATTATTCCTTTAAGGAACTATCTTTTTTTAAAACAAGACCTTTTACTTCCTTTGTTTTTATAGTCTTACTTTTTGTTCTTATTGGATCTGAGCCATATTTAATAACATTTTTGTTCTTTGTATTTTACGTTATCTCTGGTCCTATTTATACATTGACACGAAAACTTTATAAAAAACAAGATCCCCTGCTTAATAACATACAAGATCCACAAATTTCAAAAAATAATATAAAATAGATAAAATGAGAGGCAATAAATGGGAGAGAAAATATATATATTTGATACAACATTGAGGGATGGGGAACAATCACCTGGTGCAACCATGAATATTGAGGAGAAAAAAAGGCTGGCAAGACAGCTAGATAGGCTGGGAGTGGATGTAATTGAGGCTGGTTTTCCTGCTGCAAGTGATGGAGACTTTGAAGCAGTGAGGGAGATATGTAAGGTAGTTGAAAATGCCCAGGTTGCTGCTTTGGCTAGGGCATCAAATGGCGATATTGATAGGGCTTGGGAGTCCATAAAAGGTGCAAAATATCCACGAATCCATACATTTATTGCAACATCAGATATACACATGCAGCATAAACTAGGCATGAGCAGGGAAGAGGTAATTGCTGCGGTAAAAAGGTCTGTATCTAGGGCGAGAAGTTATGTCCACAATGTGGAGTTTTCTGCAGAAGATGCATCAAGGTCAGAGTGGGACTTTTTGGTTCAGGTGGTTGAAACTGCAATAGAGGCAGGTGCAACCACTATTAACATCCCAGACACAGTGGGTTATGCCCAGCCACAGGAATTTGCGGACCTGATCAGATATCTAAAGAAGAATGTCAAAAATATAGATAATGCGGTTTTGAGTGTGCATTGTCACAATGATTTAGGACTTGCTACAGCCAATACCTTGGCTGCTATTAGGGCTGGTGCAAGGCAAGTAGAGGTGACACTGTGTGGAATAGGAGAAAGGGCAGGCAATGCAGCTTTAGAAGAAGTGGTAATGGCACTTTATGTGAGAAATAGCTACTACAATGTGGAGACAAATATAAAAAAGGAACTCATCTATCCCACATGTCGTTTGCTTTCAATGATTATAGGTATGCCTATCCCTGCATATAAGGCAATAATAGGAGGTAATGCCTTTGCCCATGAGGCAGGCATACATCAGCATGGTGTCTTGAAAAATAGGCTTACTTATGAAATTATGACCCCAGAATCTATTGGAAGACCACCATCAGAGCTAGTTATTGGTAAACATTCAGGTAGGCACGCAATTCAGCAACAATTGGAGCAATTGGGTTACAGGCTAACTAAAGAGCAGTTGGATATTATTTTTCAGGCTGTTAAAGGCCTTGCAGATAAGAAAGCACAGATCTTTTTAGAAGACTTAGAAGCATTGGTGTTAGAAGAAATATATAGGATCCCTGATAAATATAAACTCAAATATCTCTGTTCTGTTTCAGGTAACATGGCCATACCAACTGCTACCCTAAAAATTCAGGTAGATGACCAGGAAGAGCAGATTTCTGAATTCGGAGTGGGACCTGTGGATGCGGTTTTTAATGCAATAAGCAAATTGGTTGGAAAACAGCCTAAGTTACTTAAGTTTTCTGTAAATGCAATAACTGGTGGAACTGATGCACAGGGAGAAGTAACAGTTAAGATAGAAGAAGGGGGCAAAACAGCAATAGGTAGAGGTTCAGATCCAGATATAATTGTTGCAAGTGCAAAGGCGTATATAAATGCATTAAATAGATTGGCTCGAAAAGAGGAGGAGAAGATATGGGCAAGGGTTTAGTTTCAAAGATTCTTCAGCGACATACTGCGGCTGAAATAAAAGAACCAGGAGAGATAATCCAGTGCAAGGTCTCTAAGGTCCTTGCAAATGATATAACTGCCCCCCTTGCAATAAAGTCCTTTGAAAAAATGGAGGCAAAAGAGGTTTTTGATAGAGAAAAGGTAATATTGGTATGTGACCATTTTACTCCTAATAAGGATATAGATTCAGCTGAACAGGTAAAATTTGTGAGAGAGTTCGCAAAACGTATGGGAATAGTGCACTATTTTGAAGGCGGAGACGTGGGGGTGGAACATGCACTGCTTCCTGAACTTGGCCTTGTCCAACCATTTGACGTGGTTGTAGGTGCTGATAGCCATACTTGTACTTATGGAGGTATTGGGGCCTTTGCAACTGGTCTTGGCAGTACTGACATTGCTGCTGCTATGGCATTAGGAGAAACATGGTTTAAAGTGCCTCAAACAATATATGTGGAATTAAGCGGAGAACTTCCTCCTTATGTACAGGGAAAGGATATAATATTAAATCTTATTGGCAAGATAGGTGTTGATGGTGCCCTTTATAAGGCCTTGGAATTTGGGGGAGATACTTTAAAATATCTAAATGCTGAAATGAGAATGACCATTGCGAACATGGCTATTGAGGCTGGGGCAAAGGCGGGTTTATTTCCTGTGGACGAGATCACCAAGGAGTATATGAAGCAAAGAGATATTGAAGTGAGTGAATCTTTATATCCAGATGAAGACGCTCAGTATGAAAAGGTAGTAAAAATAGATGTTGCCAGTTTGTCTCCACAAGTAGCATTGCCTCATTTACCAGAAAATGTAAAACCTGTTGAAAAAGTAAAGAATGTAAAGGTAGATCAGGTGGTTATTGGCTCTTGTACCAATGGAAGGATAACAGATTTGAGACAGGCTGCTGAGATATTAAAAGGCAATAAGGTAAAAAAAGGGGTAAGGCTTATAATTCTTCCTGCTACGCCAAACATTTATAAACAGGCGTTAAAAGAAGGACTTATAGAGATTTTCTTAGAAGCAGGAGCAGTTGTAGGTCCCCCAACCTGTGGTCCATGTCTTGGAGGCCATATGGGCATCTTGGCTTCAGGGGAAGTTGCAATTTCCACAACTAATAGAAATTTTAAAGGAAGGATGGGAAGTTTAGAGAGTTTTGTATATCTATCAAATCCATGGGTTGCAGCAGCCAGTGCAGTTGCTGGAGAGATAATCCATCCAAAGGAAATTATGGAAAGAAAAAAATAAGGGGTCTTAAGTGTATGAAATATAAAGGAAAAGTGCATAAATTTGGTGCCCACATAGATACTGATGCAATCATACCTGCTAGATTTTTGGTTACAACAGATCCCAAAGAGCTGGGAAAACATTGTATGGCAGGTTTAGATCCCAATTGGATTCAGAGAGTAGAACCTGGTGATTTTATAGTTGCTGGACCAAATTTTGGGTGTGGTTCATCAAGGGAGCATGCACCATTGGCAATTTTAGGGGCTGGAATCTCCTTAGTCATTGCTCATAGTTTTGCTCGGATCTTTTATAGAAATGGATTTAATATGGGGCTTCCCCTTGTTGAGGTTGGAAATATTTATGAAGAAATAGATGAGGGGGATGAGTTAGAGGTGGATCTTGAATGTGGAGTGCTCAAAAATTTAACCAAGAAAAAAGATTATAACATCCCAAAGTTACCAGATTTTATGGTGAATCTTTTGAAAATAGGCGGGCTTATAAACTATGTACAGAATAAGATAAAAGGACAAAATAGATAAGGAGATTAAAAAAGTGGACATGAAGATCTGTATCCTTCCTGGCGATGGTATTGGTCCTGAAATTATTGCTCAGGCAGAAAAGGTATTAAAAAAAATTTCAGAAAAATTTTCGCATAATATTGACATTGAACATGGGCTTATAGGGGGAGTTGCAATAGATAAAACATCAGTTCCTCTGCCAGATGAGACTATTGAAAAATGCAAGGCATCAGACGCCGTCTTACTTGGTGCTGTAGGTGGTCCAAAATGGGACAATGTCTCTCATGAAATCAGGCCTGAAAAGGGACTTCTTAAGATTAGAAAAGAACTTGGTCTTTTTGCCAACATAAGACCTGCCAAGGTTTTTGGACCTTTAAAGGAGGCATCGTGTCTTAAACAAGAGATTGTGGACAGAGGTATAGATCTCGTAGTAATAAGAGAGCTTACAGGAGGGATATATTTTGGAGAGCCCCGTGGAATAGAAGAAAAGCAAGGTGAAAAACTCGCATATAATACAATGGTGTATACAGAAAAAGAGATAAGAAGGATTGCAAAAGTTGCCTTTGATATAGCGAGAGTCAGAAATAAGAAGATATGTTCAGTGGATAAGGCAAATGTATTGGAAGTATCCAGGTTTTGGAGAGAAGTCATTGAAGATGAAGCCAAAAATTATCCTGATTGTGAACTTACACATATGTATGTGGATAATGCAGCAATGCAACTTGTGCTAAATCCATCACAATTTGATGTAATTGTTACTTCTAACTTGTTTGGAGATATTTTGTCTGATGAAGCAGCTGTGATTACTGGATCTATAGGCATGCTACCTTCAGCGTCCTTGGGAGAGAAAAATCCAGGTCTATTTGAGCCAATTCATGGTTCAGCACCAGATATTGCGGGAAAGGATAAGGCCAATCCATTGGCAACAATTTTATCTGTTGCAATGATGTTTAGATACACCTTTTCATTGGAAAAAGAGGCTGATGCAATAGAAAATGCAGTAAATTTAGTTTTAGAGCAGGGATATAGAACTGGTGATATCTTTACATCTGGTTGTACTTTAGTTTCTTGTAGTGAAATGGGCGATTTAGTATGTTCTAATATATAAATAGTTTTATTTAAGGAGAGGAAATAATGACAAATCAAAAAGATACACAGGGCAAGCCACTTGTTGCTACTAAGGTAGATGAAAAAGTAGAAATAAAAGTAGATCCTGTGAAAGAAGAACTCAAGAATAAATTGTGTCTTAATGGTCAGGAAATTGTTAGATTAGGTAAAGAAGGGGAATATTTAGTTGGTGGAAAGAATTACAATACTGCTATTATAAGTCAAATAAAAGACATTAGAACTCCTCAGTTTAGGGCAATATCTTCAAAGGCATTTCACAAATTATTAGATGAGACTTATGTAAATGCAACACTTATTAGAAATGTTGTAGATAGAGAATATGAAGAGGTAAAATGGGATAGTGCAGATGTAAATAATGATCCTGATTTTTTGAGAAAATTTGTTAGAAAAACAGCTGAGAAGGTTAAAAAATTACAGGAAAAGGAAGGACAGAGGTTGGTAAAGCTGAGAAAGTTTATCAACAATGTGGTGGAGGGCTTTGCCACATCACCTGAAGGCATTGATCAGTTGAGAAAGAGATCTGTAATGGTTCAGGTGGCCATTTTGTCTGTGGATTTGCCTGAAGATGTAAAACAGGCAGTAAGACAGGCATACAGGGAGATTTGCAAGGAAGTGGGAAAGGAGAATGTTAGAGTAGCTGTTAGATCTTCAGCAGCTGGTGAAGACAGTGCCAAAAAGGCATTTGCTGGATTGCAAGATACATATCTCAATATCACATCAGAAGATGAGGTGGTAAAGGCGTATCATTGGGATTGCGCGTCAGCATATAATTTGCGGTCAATGACCTATAGAAGGGAGGCGATATTGGATGCCCTGGCCCTTGCTGAAAAAACAGGGGATGAGAGCATAGCAGACAATGCAAAAAAAGAATGGGCAATAGAAAATACTTCTTTGTCTGTATGTATTATGCAGATGATTAATCCTGTTATCTCTGGTACTGCATTCTCTGCTGATACTGCAACAGGATGTAGAGGTACTGATAGAAATGATCTTGTTTCCATTGATGCCAGCTATGGCTTGGGAGAGGCTGTGGTTTCAGGAATGGTAACCCCTGATAAATATTATGTTTTTCAAAGGGATGATGGACAAGAAGTGGTAATCAGACAGATGGGGAAAAAGGACAAAAAGATTGTATACAAGCCAGATGGAAGCGGAACTGTGGTTGTGAGTGTGCCAGAGGAAGATATTTATAAGTGGTCGTTATCCCTTGCACAGGCAGAAGAGGTTGCCAGAGGTGTGAGAAGGATTTCCAAGGCCTATGGCGGCATTATAATGGATACTGAATTTTGTATTGATGAAGTAGATAGACTCTGGTTTGTACAGGCAAGGCCTGAGACTAGATGGAATATAGAATTTGAAAAACATCCATATACAATATACATGAAACGCCTTGAGGTAGATCCAAAGGCACTGCAAAACGCAGAGGTATTACTCACAGGAAATGGAGCATCTAGAGGTGCAGGCACAGGAAAGGTAAAGTTTTTGCGATCAGCTTTAGAGCTAAACAAGATCAACAAAGGTGATATCTTGGCTGCTGAGAGGACAGATCCTGACATGGTGCCAGGGATGAGAATTGCATCTGCGGTATTAGCCAGTGCTGGCGGAGATACATCTCACGCTGCAATCACTTCAAGGGAACTTGGAATTCCATGTGTAATAGGTATAAACAAGGTTGAGTCCTTAAGGGCCTTGGAAGGACAGGAAGTCACTGTTGATGGTTCAAGGGGAAAGGTATATAGAGGAGCTCTTCCTTTAATAGAAGTTGGGGGTGAGGTAGATGTATCTAAACTCCCACCAACCAAGACAAAAATAGGTTTAATACTGGCAGATGTTGGGCAGGCGATGTTTTTATCAAGACTTAGGTATTCTCCTGATTTTGAAGTGGGATTGCTCAGAGCAGAATTTATGTTAGGTAACATTGGGGTGCATCCCATGGCCTTGGAGGCCTATGATAATGGAACATTGCAGCAACATGTAGAAGAAAAATTAAAGGAATTGGAAAATCAATTAACTAAGATTATAAAGGATCAGTTAGACAATGGTATTGTCACCTTTGATCTAAATCTAAGAAAATATGTGGGTATAATAACTGGTTTAAATGAGAAGATTGAAGAATTGTCTAGCAGGGTTACAGCAGGACGAGAAGAAGAACTTGCAGTTCAAAGAAGGATCAGGGAGTACGAAAGAAGGCTTGATTCATATCTAGACAATGCAACTCATTATTTGAATGACATAAAGACATCAACAGATATAAAAGAACATATAGCCTATGTGATGGGCTATTACGATAAATTACTTCAATTGGGAGATAGTGCTGAGGCGAGGCAAGAAAAAGAAGAGATAAAAGAACGTATAAATCGACAATATGAAAAGGTGATGGATGATCCAGAAGTAAAACAGGTCATTGAAAGGATAAAAAGATTAAGAGAAGATGTAGCTAGAAAGGTGGGACTTGGACAAAAAATAGAGGATTTAAAAAATCTCCCTGGAAAAATTGCAGAAATAATCAAGAGTAGAGGTTATAAATCTGGTAAGGAGCTTTATGTACAGACTTTAGCACAGGGCCTGGCCTTATTTGCAATGGCCTTTTATGGAAGAGAAGTAATCTACAGAACAACAGATTTTAAGAGTAATGAATATAGAAATCTAGTTGGAGGCCTGCTTTTTGAACAATATGAAGACAATCCAATGTTGGGATACAGGGGTGTTTCCAGAAACATCCATGATTGGGAGATTGAGGCATTCAAGCTAGCACGAGGGGCGTATGGAGGGAGAAATTTGAGCTTAATGCTTCCATTTGTAAGGACCTTGGAAGAGGCAAGGTCAATGAAGAGATATTTAGCAGAGGTGCACAATTTAAGAAGCGGGGAAGATGGTTTAAAGATAATCCAGATGTCAGAGATTCCAAGCAATGCAATACTAGCAAAGGAATTTTTGAAGGAGTTTGATGGATTTTCTATTGGTTCAAATGACATGACACAACTAGTGCTTGGAACAGATAGGGATAATCCGAGGCTTAGGAAGATTTATGATGAAGAAGATCCTGCAGTTGTATGGGCTATACTCACCACCATCTTTGCAGGACAAAAATTTGGTAAAAAAGTGGGTTTTTGTGGACAAGGGGTTTCAAATAGTAAGATTATTAGAGGTCTTGTATGTATTGCTGGAATTGTCTCAGCATCAGTTGTACCAGATACCTATGCACAGACAAAATATGATGTTTATGAATTAGAGCAAGAGAACATATCTGTTAAAGACCTTGGCAAATGGCTAAAGGAACAACATTTTAAAAGATTATGTGAGATATTGAAAGAAAATGGATATGGTCACATTATTAGAAAAAATACCACTCCAGAGGATATTTTAGAATGGTATGAGGGAGAGATAAAGAGACTTAGTAAACAATTACACGATAATATACAGACACCTAAGGAGCAATTTTATAGAAATGAACTAGAGAGTTTTAGAGAAAAATTACACAAGCCAGTTATTTATGCAAATTGGGATTGGGATCAGACAGTGAAAGATGCCTTGTATCAAGGAGGTTTTTCATCATTTGAAGAGCAGGAAGAGGCCTTAAAAAAACAAAGAGAAAAAAAATGGTAGGCAAATACCCAAATTAAGACCTATGGATATATGAGTAATCTGAGATTTGCCAGACAAAGGATGGTTAGAGAACAGGTTATTGCGCGTGGGGTTAAAGACAAGAGGGTGATCGCTGCAATGCTCAAGGTCCCTCGCCATGAATTTGTAGATGAGGCATTGGTTGTTCAGGCCTATGGAGATTCTTCATTGCCAATAGGTTTTGGTCAGACTATATCTAAGCCATATATTGTTGCCAAAATGACAGAGGCATTAGAGATTGAGCCAGGCATGAAGGTGCTGGAAATTGGAACTGGTTCTGGATATCAGGCTGCTGTGCTAGCTGAACTTGGGGCAGAGGTGTTTAGTGTTGAAAGGATCAAGCCTTTATATATCAAGACATTGAATAGATTAAATAAGCTGAGGTATTTTAACATAAAATTAAAATTAGCAGATGGAACTTTGGGTTGGGAAGAATATGCTCCTTATGATAGAATATTGGTAACAGCAGGGGGACCAGAGATACCCTATGCTTTACTAAAGCAATTAAAAGATCCTGGGATCTTGATTATTCCTGTTGGGCCTATTCCAAGAAAACAACGCCTTATTAAAATAATGAGGCGCGATGGCAGATTTTTCAAAAAGGATCTTGGGCCTGCCCAATTTGTATCTTTAGTTGGGAGATTTGGATGGGAGGTGGAAACAGGAAAAGAGGCAAATTGACATTTTGTTTTTTTGTTATCTTATTTATTTCATTATCAATATCAGAATTATGTGCAGACACTATTTATTTTTATAAAGACAAAAATGGTGTTTTGCACTTTACTGATATGCCAGATTCTCCTAAATACAGACCATATATTTCATATTATTCTTTATATTCCAAGAGCAAGTTATTTGAAATAGTAAAAAGGATCGCCAAAAAATATGATGTTGATCCTCATTTGATTATGGCTATAATGAAGATAGAATCTAATATGGATGTGTATGCAGTATCTAAAAAAGGTGCTCAAGGATTAATGCAGATAATGCCTTCTACACAAAAGGAATTGGGAATGGATTCTCCCTTTGACCCTGAGGAAAATATTGAAGGAGGTATAAGATATATCAGATATTTATTAGATAAGTATAATAATATTGAACTTGCTTTAGCTGCATATAATGCAGGTCCAAAAACTGTTGATAAATACAATGGAATTCCACCATATACAGAGACAAAAAGATATATAGGATCTGTATTACAAGAGTATAGAAAACTGAAGCAAAAAAATATTAAAATGAGTATAAGTAAAAGTGAATAATTATAAAGATTTTATCAGGGGGTTAGATGTTTAATAGGCCCAATCAATTAACTTTAGCAAGGATCTTAGCAATTCCTTTTATAGTGGTACTTATGTATTTCCCAGGAAAATGCACATGTATTATAGCTACAATTATATTTATTCTTGCATCTATTACTGATTTTTTAGATGGTTTTTTGGCACGAAAGTATAATTTGACCAGTACAATAGGTAAATTTTTAGATCCATTAGCAGACAAACTGTTAATAATGTCTGCATTAGTGATGCTTACTTATTTAAGATGGGTCCCTGCGTGGATCACAATAGTGATTGTGGGAAGGGAATTGATGGTCACTGGGTTAAGGGCAATAGCTGCTGATAAAGGCATTATAATTGCGGCAGATCGGTATGGGAAATTAAAAACCATTTTTCAGATAATTGCCATCTCACCATTGATTCTGCATTATCCAATAGAGGGTTTTGATCCTGTTTTTTGGGGCAATATTTTTATATACATAGCCCTTGCCCTGACACTTATTTCTGGTGTAAACTATACATATAAATTTTTAAAAGATATAATTTAGCTGGCAGTGCTTGAGTGAAAGGGAGTTTTATATGGCGCAAATAGATGCTTTTTTTAAGATGATGCACGAGGTTGGTGCCTCTGATTTACACCTATCTTCTGGATCCCAACCAATTATTCGTCTCCATGGAGATCTGCAACGGGTTAAATATAAGGTGCTGGAACATGATGAACTAAAAAAGATGCTTTATGAAATTACTCCTGAAACAAAGATTAAGGAGTTTGAGGAAACAGGTGATATTGATTTCGCATACGAGGTGCCAAATCTTGCTAGATACAGGGCAAATTATTTTATGCAGGCAAGGGGGATAGCAGCAGTATTTAGAGAAATTCCAGAAAAGATCCTCACAATTGATGAGCTTGGACTACCACCTATCTTGAAAAATTTGGTGATGTTACCCAAGGGTCTAATACTTGTTACTGGTCCAACTGGTAGCGGTAAGTCAACCACCCTTGCAGCAATGATTAATTATGCAAATAGAAATAGAAAGGATCATATCCTAACAATAGAAGATCCTATAGAATTTGTTCATCATCCCATAAATTGTTTGGTAAACCAGAGAGAGGTGGGTAGGGATACCAAAAGTTTTAAGGCAGCTTTAAGGGGTGCTCTACGTGAAGATCCAGACATAATACTAGTGGGTGAAATGAGGGATTATGAAACAATAGCTTTAGCTTTAGAAGCTGCAGAAACAGGACATCTTGTATTAGGTACATTACATACTATTTCAGCATCCAAGACCATAGACAGAATTATTGAAGTATTTCCAGCAGACATGCAAGGTCAGATAAGAAGCTCTCTTGCTGATTCATTAAGGGGAATTATTGCACAGAATCTGTTTAAGAGAATAGACAAAAAGGGGAGAGTTGCAGCATTAGAGATATTGATTGCAACACCTGCTGTAAGAAATCTAATTAGAGAAAATAAGATCTTTCAGATAAATTCCATGATAGAAACAGGTAAAAAATATGGGATGCAGTCTTTAGATGATGCTATTATGAAACTACTAAGTAAGGGTATAATTGATCCAGATGAGGCTTACAATAAAGCAATAAAT
>Ga0256842_1001808_pt1 | contig 16422 bp, 12 predicted proteins | sample 4559240metaG_FD_185973 | JGI IMG/M metagenome (GOLD analysis project Ga0256842, IMG submission 185973) | Hydrothermal vent microbial communities from Guaymas Basin, Mexico - 4559-240 | ecosystem: Environmental > Aquatic > Marine > Hydrothermal vents | place: Mexico: Guaymas Basin | collected...
AGGTGAATAGTGAAGGGAGAAGGATAGAGGACAAGGATAGAGGAGAAGGATAGAGGACAAGGATAGAGGACAAGGATAAAGATAAATTTACAACATCTTACTATTCCCTTACCTCACTTTACAAATCTTTACAATTCCTTACCTCACTTTACAACTCTTTACAATCATACAAAATGCCAAAAATCATAAGTATTCAGTGATTTTGATTATAAATCTACATTTATTATATATAGATAATTACATATCTTTGGCAAAATCATTTTCTGAGGCATAATATTAGTTCATAATACTAATACTCAACTATATAAACATAATTATTTAGACTTAACATTATGATTAAAAATAAATTTACAAGTCGCCATAATGGTATTCGCCCTGAGCACCAAGCAGAAATGCTTAAAGCCATTGGAGTTGATTCTATTGATACATTAATAAATCAAACTATACCTGCAAATATTCGACTTAAAGCTGATTTAGAATTGGAAGAAGGCATTTCTGAATTTGCATTCATGAATAAAATAAAGGCAATTGCCTCTAAAAATAAAATCTTTAGTTCGTATATCGGTTTAGGGTATTACGAAACATTATTACCAGCTGTTATTCAAAAGAATATTCTTGAAAACCCAGGATGGTATACTTCTTATACTCCTTATCAAGCGGAAATTTCGCAAGGAAGATTAGAAGCTCTATTAAATTTCCAAACAGTAGTAACTGACCTAACAGGTTTTGAACTAGCAAACTCTTCATTACTTGATGAAGCTACTGCTGGTGCTGAGGCTATGTTATTGGCTTTTCACGCACGTTCTAGAAAGCAAATAAAAGCTGGCGTAAATACTTTTTATGCTGACACTAATCTTTTCCCACAAACCATTGAGTTACTAAAAACTCGTGCTTTGCCTCTAGGAATTGAGTTAATAATTACTGACTATAATAACTTCGAATATACTGAGAAAGTTTTTGGTTATATGGTACAATATCCTAACGAAAAGGGTAATGTAGAAGATTATAAAATAGTAGCAGAAAAAGCTCACGAAGCTGGAGCATTATTATGTGTAGCAGCTGATATTATGAGTTTGGCTATACTTACACCTCCTGCAGAATGGGGTGCAGATGTTGCTTTTGGTTCTACTCAACGCCTTGGAATTCCTATGGGATTTGGTGGTCCTCATGCTGCATTCTTTGCTACCTCAGAAAAGTACAAAAGAAGTATTCCTGGTAGAATTATCGGAATATCTAAAGATGCACAAGGCAAACGAGCTTTGCGTATGGCCCTTCAAACTCGTGAGCAACATATTAAGCGCGAAAAAGCCACATCAAACATCTGTACAGCACAGGCTTTACTAGCAACTATGGCTGGCATGTATGCTGTATATCATGGTCCTAAAGGCATTAAAGAAATTGCTCAGGACATTCACGATATGACAAACTTTGTTGCTTTTGAACTTGATCAATTGGGCTATAAGCAACTAAATAGCAACTTCTTTGATACTCTACATATTGAGGTTCCTGAGAATGTTGACATTCACGAAATTCAAGAGCTTACTAAGTCAAATGAGATTAACCTACGCTATTTCGACAATAACCATATCGGAATAAGTATTGACGAGGCTAAAACAAATGAGGATTTGAATAAAATCATTTGTGTATTAGCTGAAGCTGCAGGTAAAGAATATACTAAGGAAGGAAAATACTATGCTGAAAACGCAACTTCTTTTGATAAAGAATTTGTTCGTACATCAGAATACCTACAACAAGCAGTATTTAACACATATCATTCTGAAACAGAAATGATGCGTTATATCAAGCGTTTGGAAATTAAGGATTTTTCATTAAACCGTGGTATGATTCCATTGGGATCATGTACTATGAAACTTAATGCTGCTTCCGAAATGATTCCTATTTCGTGGCCAGAGTTTGGAAATATCCACCCATTTGTTCCTCGTGAGCAAGCTTTAGGATATTTTGAATTGATTGACGATTTAAGAAAAGACTTATCAATAATTACAGGATTCGATACAGTATCTTTCCAAGCAAACTCAGGTGCAGCAGGCGAATATGCTGGTTTGAGTGTAATTATGGCATATCACAAAAGCCGCAATGAAGGACATAGAAATATTTGCTTAATTCCTGCTTCGGCACATGGTACAAACCCAGCATCAGCAGTAATGGCTGGTATGGATATAGTAGTTGTGAAATCAACAGAAAATGGCGAAGTAGATTTAGACGATTTAAAATTAAAAGCTGAAGAAAATAGCGATAAACTAGGTGCTTTAATGATTACTTACCCAAGTACACATGGTGTATTTGAGGAAGCAATTATTGAAATCATAGACCTAATTCACAGTCATGGTGCACAAGTATATATGGATGGTGCAAATATGAATGCTCAGGTAGGATTTACTAATCCTGGTTTTATGGGAGCAGATGTTTGTCACCTAAACTTACATAAGACTTTTGCTATACCTCACGGTGGTGGTGGTCCTGGAGTTGGCCCTATAGGCGTTGCAAAACACCTAAGCCCGTTCTTACCAACTCACCCAATTGTAAAAACTGGCGGTGAGCAAGCAATTGGGGCTGTTTCTGGTGCTCCATTTGGAAGCGCATTAGTACTTCCTATATCTTATGGATATATTAAAATGATGGGCGTTGAAGGTCTTAAAGAAGCTACAGCAATGGCTATTCTTAATGCAAACTATATGAAAACTAAACTTTCTGAAGATTATAAAATATTATATTCTGGAAAAAATGGTTTTGTAGGCCACGAGCTTATTATAGATTGTAACGAGTTTATGAAAACAGCAGGCATACCTGTTGGTGATATTGCGAAGCGACTTATGGATTATGGATTCCATGCTCCAACAGTAGCATTTCCAGTACATGGTACATTAATGGTTGAACCAACCGAGAGTGAGCCTTTATACGAAATCAACCGCTTTATTGAAGCAATGAGCATGATTCGTGCTGAGATTAAAGAAGTAGAAGATGGTATTGCCGAAAAAGGAAATAACATTATTACTAATGCACCGCATACGGTAGATGTTATTACTGCCAACAAATGGGATAGAGCTTATGATAGACAAAAGGCAGCTTTCCCTACTGTGCATGTACAAGTAGATAAATATTGGCCAATGGTTTCAAAAATTGACGACGGATACGGTGACCGTAACCTAAGCTGCAACTGCGAACCTATTGAAAACTATATGTAATAAATATAATGTGACTTTAGTGATTAATCATTCACTAAAGTCACATTTATTTCATTCATTATAACCAAATAATAATATATATATATCATATAAGTCTTAAATATTGCATTTACGGTATATAGTATGCATATTTTTAACAAATTTTAGGTTATTTTAATAAAAATATACTAATCATATAGATACGTATAGAAATATAATAATAATAATAACGATATTTAGTAATTATACGTTCATAATAATAAATAAAGGCAATATTAATTATTTATAATTATATTTGCACTCAATTATTGCACCTGGGTTCATATTTTAATGTATTCAGATAAATATATACACATAACAATTAATTAAATTTTAAACATGAAGAACATTTACTTAACGTTTGCATTTATGATTTCGATTTTAATCGTAACTGCACAAAGCCATCAAGTAGGTCCAGAATTATCTGTACCACAAGGACAAAAAGCTTCTTTTCAAAAAGCTATGAAAAGTGCACACAGCAGTAAAAGTGCTGTATCATCAAGATGGTATAACTATGCTGCTGCTGTTGATAATTTTTATGGTGGAAATTCTACAATGAGCAGAAACTACTTATTTCCAGATTCAAATATTTTAGCAAACTTTGCTGCTGAAGCTGATGGTACTCCTTGGGTTCACTCAATTGCAACTATAATTGATCCTAAAATTGAGTATTTTCAAGAAAATGGAGAGCAATTGATTACAAATTCTAATGCTTACTCTATTGATTCAGCAACTATGTACACAAAGTATTATAGAGGAACTGACCCTTCAATTGTTGATACTTTACGTTTCGAATTCTTTACTACTAATAATAGTTCAGAAGTTCCTACTTATTATTTCACAGGAATGGCTGGTGATTATGGCAGCGACACACTTTATTTCAAAGGAATTAAGCGTAATATCGTAACTTTAAATATCCCTAGTAAGATTGTTGTTGACTACTTATTGACTGAGGCTGATTCAACTTCAGACGCAATAACTGGTTTTAATATTTTTAGTGTAGCTGTTGCTGGCTTAAATATCAATGCTGGTGAAGTTGCTGGTGTTTCTGCAACTTTCCTTCCTGGTTATAGCTATACTGCTACTGACACTTTAAATAATAAAAATTACATGAGTTTTTATTCTTATGAAGAGCAAGGTGACAACACTTTCCCAGTATATACTCCTGGCGATTATAACTCATCTCAACTTATTACTATTTATGATTTAAGACCAAGTAGCGGTTGGGCAACTTTATATGTTCCAGCATGGGCTTATGGTGCTAGTTTCGGTTTTGAGAATCACTTAATTGAATTCCTTATTACTGCTGATGCAGATTTTACAGGAATTGAAGCTACTACTAATAATAGCCTTACTGTAGAGCAAAACTTCCCTAACCCATTCAATGGTTCTACTACTGTTGAGTATAGCTTAGAGAAGTCAAGCAACGTTAGCATCTCTGTATTTAACGTAACAGGAGCTCAAGTAATGACTATTGAAGCAGGTGTTAAATCTGTTGGTTCTCATACTATCAACATTGATGGTTCTAACCTACAAGCTGGTGTATATTACTACACTCTTACTGCTAATAATAATAGCGTAACTAAAAAGATGATTGTTTACTAAACAATAGCTTTATAAAATATATGAAGCCCTTTGGATGTATTTTCAAAGGGTTTTTTTATGTCCAGACTATTAAGGAATCACTATCTTTGTTCTATAATAATTTAAACTTATATGTCAGCAGCTCCAAAACAAATAATTCAGGCCTTCTCAGGATGGAAAATCATTCTTGCTGTTCTATTTGGCATATCGGTAAGCATATATCTTATTACTGACGATTTCTCGATAAATAATTATGAGAAAATACATTTGGGATATATTTCAGTTCTTTTTCTTTTACTAGCAATAGTTTTGGAGGCAATACGTGATATTGCCTATATGTATCGAATAAGAATAATGTCTGACAAAAAAATTAGCTGGAAACACAGTTTTGAAGTGATTATGCTATGGGAATTTGCCTCAGCACTCACACCATCGGTAGTAGGAGGTTCAGCGGTTGCTTTATTTATTGTAAACAAAGAAATAAAAAACGCCGGTAAAGCCACAGCTATAGTAATGATTACGGCTTTATTAGATGAGCTATTTTACATTATCATGGTTCCGTTGGTATTTCTTTTTGTTGGTTCTCAAGAATTATTTATTAGCACAGAATTCAAACTATTCAATTTAGGAGACTTTCCCACACAAACTATTTTCTACGCTGGCTATGGTTTTATATTGCTTCTTACATCAGTAATTGTATTCGCAATATTTTTTAAACCACGATTATTCAAGAGCATACTTCACGCTATATTTTCAATTTCATTTCTTAAGAGATGGCGTAATAATGTTGACCAAACAGGCGATGACATTATCACTACATCCACCGAAATGAGAGGAAAAGATTTGAGCTTTTGGGCAAAGGTTTTTGGCGCAACTATGATTTCATGGATTACTCGCTTTGCTGTAATAAATGCTCTCATACTTGTACTCATAGGTCATGGAGACCAAATACTAATATTTGGTCGTCAGTTAATTATGTGGGTTATATTACTGATTAGCCCAACACCTGGTGGTAGCGGAGTAGCAGAGTTTATGCTACCAAAGTTTCTTGGCGAATTCATGAATCCATATTCTCACGAAATAGCATTAGCTTGGCGACTACTTAGTTATTATTCATACCTTATAATTGGCAGTATTGTTTTACCAATATGGCTGAGGAGAGTTTATAAAAGGTCAAAGTAATAATTCAAGAAAACTGGCATTAGTCCTCCACTTCTTTCCAGAAACTAATAATATGCTACCCTCAAAATAACTATCTTTGCAGAGCCCTTAAATAAAGGCAATACATAATTTATAAATAGATATTATTTTGAATATTACAGCGAAAGAAATAGAGAAGTGCATAATTGTAGGTGTAGCAACCGCAAAACAGAAGTCCGATAAACTTAATGAATACCTCGATGAATTAGAATTCCTAGTTCAAACGGCAGGCGCTAAGGTGGTGAAGCGATTCACTCAAAACTTAAATATGCCCGATAGCAAATCCTATGTTGGTAGCGGAAAGCTTGAAGAAATAGAAGACTATGTACGTGTTGCAAAAATTGATATGGTGGTTTTTGATGATGAATTAAGCCCTTCGCAATTGCGCAATATCGAGAAAGCGTTTAAATGCAAGGTACTTGATAGAACAAATTTAATACTTGATATATTTGCCAAAAGAGCGCAAACATCGCATGCTAAAACTCAGGTAGAGCTGGCACAATATCAATACCTACTCCCGCGCCTTACTGGACTTTGGACTCACCTTGAGCGACAAAAAGGTGGTATTGGAATGCGTGGACCTGGTGAAACTGAGATTGAAACCGATAGAAGGATTATTCGTGATAGAATTTCTTTACTCAAAAAAAGATTGAAAGACATTGATAAGCAAATGGCTACTCAACGAAAGAATAGAGGTAAATTACTCCGTATTTCGCTTGTGGGTTATACCAATGTTGGTAAGTCTACCATTATGAATATGCTTAGCAAATCGAAGGTATTTGCAGAAAATAAACTCTTTGCCACCCTTGATACTACGGTTCGCAAAACTGTTATTCACAACCTACCTTTCCTATTGGCGGACACAGTAGGTTTTATCCGTAAACTCCCACATGGCTTGGTAGAGTCATTTAAATCAACCCTTGATGAGGTACGCGAAAGTGATGTACTTATTCATGTGGTGGATATTTCGCATGATGAGTTTGAAGATCAAATACAGATTGTAAACGAAACTCTTGCCGAAATTGACGGTAGTAATAAGCCTACAATTATGGTTTTTAATAAGATTGATGCATATACTTTTGTGGAGAAAGAGGAAGATGACCTTACACCAAGAACCAAGGAAAATATCAGCCTCGAAGAGATGATGAATACATGGATGGCTAAGGAAAACCTGCCTTGTATATTTATTTCGGCAAAGGAGAAAACAAACCTCCACGAACTTCGCGAACTTATTTATTCTGAAATAAAGGAGGCTCACGCTAAGCGCTTTCCTTATGAAAACTTCCTATATTAGTAGAGAATGCTGTGGGCAGTAAGAAGAAAGCAGTAAGCTAATTAATAAATTACACGTATTTAAGAGAACCTATGATAAAAATACTCGAAACTCCACGTGATGCATTGCAAGGAATTAGCAAGTTTATTCCCACTGAGCAAAAGGCTAAGTATATAAATGCTCTACTGAATGTTGGTTTCGATACTGTGGATTTTGGCAGCTTTGTTTCACCACGAGCAGTACCTCAAATGAAAGATAGTCATCAAGTGATTGAACTACTAAATACTGAAAGTACAAATACTCAAATTGTTAGTACTATAGGTAGTTTAAGTGGTGCGAAAAGAGCATTTGAGCATGATAAAATTGATGGCATAGTATTTCCATTCTCCATTTCAGAGTCCTTTCTGAAAAAGAATATAAACTCAAATTTTGATAAGGTACAGCGATTGAGTGATGATCTAATCGACCTTTGTGTACAAAAAGATAAAAACCTAAAATTCTATATTGCCATGGCTTTTGGCAATCCATATGGCGACAAATGGAATACAGATATTTTGCTTCAATGGACCGAAAAACTATTGAATATGGGAGTTTCAGAACTTATACTAGCAGACACTACTGGCGATGGAACTTCTGAAAATATTGCTAAAAGTTTTGAAACTTTGCGAATGGAGTTCCCCAACTTAAATCCAGGAGTACACCTTCATACTACACCTAAAAACTGGCATAGCAAACTCGGTGCTGCATACAATAATGGTTGCCGTAGCTTTGACACAGTAATTGGTGGTTTGGGAGGTTGCCCAATGAGCGGAAAAGCTCTTCTGGGTAATCTAAATACTTTGGATTTATTGAAGTTTATGAAAGATAAAAACGAAGATGTAAATATCAATAAAGAAGAGATTTTAAAAGCTACTGAGATAGGTAATTTGGTATTTTAAATCTTAGAGCTATCCATAATATTTTACTAAAATCAGCTCCTTAAACCATTAAATCCTTTGCGCATATCTACTGCTGATAAATAATAGTAGTATGTGTGTTCTGTCCCTAATCCTAACATAATACCAATTTGGTATCAAAATACGCTATAAATAAATTGGAATATATTTTCCTATTAGAAGGCAAAAATTATTTGCATAAAAGCCTGTACTGAGCATGTCGAAGTATAGCTATGGAAATAATTTTTAACGCAGTAATAGGGAAATATAAACGATTTATATGGCGTGTTTTGGTATTAATTTGGTATAATTATTGCTTTTATATTTGAGCAACAAAAATCAGTAGATTTTGGAAACCTCACAATATGCACTTCGCCGTACGCTTACTATCACTTTACCCCACAAAAAAAAGGCGACCAAAAATTGGTCGCCTTTTTCGATATCATAATTAAGAAATCACTACATGGCATCGGCACCACTAACAATTTCAATAATTTCGTTTGTAATAGCTGTTTGACGAGCTTTATTATAAGTAAGCTTAAGGTCTTTAACAAGAGCGTCGGCATTATCAGTAGCTTGATGCATGGCAGTCATACGAGCACCATGCTCTGACGCCAATGAATCCAATAGAGCTTTATAAAATTGAGTTTTTAGAGTTTTAGGAATAAGCTCACCAATAATCACTTCGCTAGATGGCTCCATGATATAGTCTTTATTCGATTCTCCTTCAACACTATTCTCAACTACAGGCAAGAATTGCTCAGCGTTTAATTTCTGAGTAGCAGCGTTTACAAATTCGTTATAAACAAGCTCAATTCTATCGTAATCACCATCTCTAAACAACTTTAGTAAATCCTCAGCAATGGGAATTACATTCTCCCAAGCTAGATTATCCCATATATCGTCGTGAGAAGCTATTACAGTAGCACCATGTTTTGTGAAATGCTCAGAAACTTTTTTTCCAACAGTAAAAAAATGAACATCACCTCTAGCATTCTGATTTTTATAATCATTAGCAAGTAGCACATTACACTTCTTAATAACGTTAGCATTAAAAGCACCACAAAGACCACGATTAGACGAAATTGGCACTAAAAGCACCTTTTCTTCCTCGCGTTGTACACCGTACACATTATCCTCATTTGAGTTTCCCGAGCTAATATCCTGAAGAATTTCGCCAAGCTTTTCAGCATAAGGGCGCATAGTTGTTATTGCATCCTGAGCCCGTTTAAGCTTAGAGGCAGCAACAAGTTTCATCGCACTTGTGATTTGCTTTGTAGATTCTACCGAACTAATTCGGATTCGTATTTCTTTAAGATTTGCCATATTGACAATTATATTTTGTTTTAAAATATTACTGAGAATAATTTAATACTCTCAATTATTTTATTTCTTTGATAAGAAGACGACAAAGACAAGGCTTTTGAAGTTTTTGAAATTAAGGAGCTTACATTTGGTAAACGACTGTTTCAAAAACAATAATAACGCTGTATTTGGCGCCTTCTTGCAAAGACAATTATCTTAATAATTTTTGCTAATCTTAGCCGCCAATTCAGTCATGATTTTCTTAGCCTCATCAGTATATTTACCTGAAGCTAATTCAGCCATAGTATCAGCATGATTATCGTTCATTGCTTTGATATATTCAGCCTCGAATGCAGGAACCTTATTTACAGGAACTTTATTCATAAGACCATTAGTACCACAGAAGATAATAGCAACTTGCTCTTCAACACGGAATGGAGTATGAAGGTTTTGAACCAACATTCTAACATTACGCTCACCTTTGTCAAGTACAGCTTTAGTAGCTGCATCAAGGTCAGAACCAAATTTAGAGAAAGCCTCAAGCTCACGATACTGCGCTTGGTCAAGCTTAAGAGTACCCGATACTTTTTTCATTGACTTAATCTGAGCATTACCACCCACACGCGATACTGAAACTCCTACGTTAATAGCAGGACGAACACCAGAGTTGAAAAGGTTAGTTTCCAAGAAAATCTGACCATCAGTAATCGAGATTACGTTAGTAGGAATATATGCTGAAACGTCACCCGCTTGAGTTTCGATAATAGGAAGAGCTGTAAGAGAACCACCACCTTTTACCTTGCCTTTAAGAGAAGGAGGAAGGTCGTTCATATTCTTAGCCACATCATCAGAAACGATAATACGAGCAGCACGCTCTAATAATCTTGAGTGAAGGTAAAACACATCACCAGGATATGCCTCACGCCCTGGAGGACGACGAAGTAGAAGAGAAACCTCACGATAAGCAACAGCTTGTTTCGAAAGATCATCATAAACTACTAAAGCAGCACGTCCGGTATCACGGAAGAACTCACCAATTGCAGCACCAGCTAATGGAGCATAAAACTGCATTGCAGCAGGATCAGCAGCAGTAGCCATAACCACAGCAGTATATGCAATAGCACCAGTCTCTTCAAGTACCTTTACGATATTAGCCACATTTGATCCTTTTTGACCAATAGCAACATAAATACAATAAACTGGCTCACCTTTATCATAAAATTCTTTCTGATTAAGGATAGTATCCAGTGCAATTGTTGATTTACCAGTTTGGCGGTCACCAATGATAAGCTCACGCTGACCTCTACCAATAGGAATCATAGCATCAACTGCTTTGATACCTGTTTGAAGAGGCTGATCAACAGGCTGACGGAAAATTACCCCTGGAGCTTTACGCTCAATTGGCATTTCGAAAGTCTCACCTTCAATTTTACCTTTACCATCAACAGGCTCTCCAAGAGCATTTACTACACGTCCTAGCATTCCTTCTCCTACATTAATAGAAGAAATTCTACCAGTACGTTTTACTGTATCACCTTCCTGAATATTATCAGAAGCACCAAGAAGTACAACTCCAACGTTGTCTTGCTCAAGGTTAAGGGCGATACCCATTACATTAGCTTTATCGAATTTGATAAGCTCACCTGATTGTGCATTGGTAAGACCATACACACGGGCGATACCATCACCAACTTCTATAACACTTCCTACTTCCTCAAGCTCTGCTTCGCTCTGGAAACCCGAAAGTTGTTGTCTTAATATTGCCGATACTTCAGCTGGTTTAATGTCTGCCATATCTTTATTGATATTTATTTAATTCGTTAATTTATTTCTTAATTATACTCTTTCAGATAATACATTCTTTAATTTGCTAAGGCTTGATTTAAGACTAGCATCATAAAGCATATCATCCATTTTCAATACAAAACCACCAATAAGGTCTTCTTGTATATGTTGCGTAAGCTCAATTTTCTTTTCAGTCTGTGTTGCTATACGTGTTGAGATTTTATCTTGTAAATCTTGTGAAAGCTCCACTGCTGAATATAAATCCACCTTCATCAGTCCTATTGACTCATTATACATTTTAATGAATTCGTCGGTCAAAGTAGGAATAATACTCTCGCGGCGGCTATCAGCAATAATTCTTAGCATATCCATAGTAGAATCGCTAACATATTCACCAACAACTGCTGCCACAATATCTTTCTTCTTCTGAACCTTTATGATAGGGCTATTAAGCACCGCCACAAATTCTTCGGATTGTGCACAAAGCTCATGGATATAATCCATATCATTCTTAACATCCTCCAAAGAATTTTTCTCTTTAGAAAAGTCAAAAAGTGCTTTTGCGTATCGTTTTGCTATTTTTGAATAACTCATATAAACCTAGTTAAAGTTGAGGTTTTCTAATTGTTTTTCTACCAATTTGTTCTGCTCAGTCTTATTGCTTAATTCAGCTTTAAGAACCTTTTCAGCTATTTCGATAGAAAGCTCTGCAACCTGAGTTTTAATTTCAGTAAGAGCAGCACGTTTTTCGTTCTCAATATTTACTCTTGCAGATTCCACAATTCTGTCAGCTTCTGCTTGAGCTTTATCTTTAGCCTCACTAATAATTTGATCTTTAGTAGTTTTAGCCTCATTAAGAATAACATCACGTTCCTCACGAGCTAGCTGCAATAATTTCTCATTATCAGCTTGCAATTGCTTCATCTCAGCTTTGGTTTGCTTAGCCATTGCTAATGAAGAAGAAATATCTTGCTCACGCTCACGTAAAGAATCCATAATTGGTTTCCAAGCAAATTTCTTCAGTAAAATTAATAGTAGTGAAAACACTAAGGTCATCCAAAAGATAAGACCTACACCTGGCATTATTAAATCCATAATATTCTATTTATTATATTGTATTCTGTTTTGTTCAATGATAAAAGATTCAAGTCTTCCTCAACCAACCGTTGAGGAAGAGCTTGAAATTTGGGAGCTTTGCTTACAATACTACAATCAAAAGACTGATTACAATTGCAAAGAAAGCAACACCTTCTACAAGAGCTGCAGCAACAATCATGTTTGCACGGATATCTCCAGCAGCCTCAGGTTGACGAGCAATACCTTCTACTGCTTTACCACCAATTTGGCCAATACCGATACCAGCTCCGATAGCTGCTAAACCTGCTCCAACGCCTGCTCCTAGCTTAGCTAGACCAACGTTTAATAAAATTGCTAATAACATAATGTTAATGTTTATCTCGATTTTACTCGAGGTTTGTAAATAAAAAAATATTCAGTTTATAATCTTAGTGTTCTTCTTCCATAGCCATACCGAAGTATAAAGCCGATAGTAATGTAAATACATATGCTTGGATGAATGCCACTAATATCTCTAATATACTTAGGAAAAGTGAGAAAGCCACCGATACTACAGAAACACCGTAACCAGCAACAGGACTAATTTCTCCGAAGATAAATATCATACTCATAAAACCTAAAATCACAATATGACCCGCAGTAATGTTTGCGAACAAACGCACCATTAATACGAATGGCTTTGTGAATACTCCCATAATCTCTACCAATGGCATCAATGGAAGCGGAAATTTCAACCACCAAGGTACACCAGGCATATTAATAATATGTACCCAGTAATTCTTATTAGCACTAAAGGTTGTTATAACAAATGTAAACATTGCTAAAACTAAAGTTACCGATATATTACCAGTAAGGTTTGCCCCACCAGGTAAAATAGGCACTAAGCCCATTAAGTTATTAATTAGAATAAAAAAGAAAATGGTAAGTAGGTAAGGCATGTATTTTTCATACTTATGCCCAATAGAATCTTTTGCTATATCGTCGCGAATGAAAAGAATAATTGGCTCAAGGAAATTTTGAACTCCTGATGGCGCCTGTCCTTTACGTCGCTTATATGTTTTTGCTACACTTACAAATAAGAAGAAAATAATGAATGAACTTACAAATAAAGCCACTACATTCTTAGTTATTGAAAAGTCAAGTATACCTGGCTCTTCCACAGCTACTTCGGCATGTTCGCCTTCGGCAGTAGCAACTTCATGCTCTGTATAAGACTCTCTTACAATCTTATTGTCAAGTAATTTATAACCATCATAAGCAGCGTGTCCGTGCTCAAATCGTGATGACATAAAAAAGTGAAAACCACTACCATTTTGGTCATAAATGATTATTGGTAAAGGTACTGAGATAGCGTGTTCCCCAATATCCATAACGTGCCAGCTATGAGCATCAAGTACGTGATTAAAAATCATTGCACCAGCATCAAAGCCTTTTTTCTCAGCATGTTCAGTGTGACTGTCAGTAGTATGAGAATCGTCGTTAGCCATAGCTACCGATGTTCCCAAAAGGAATACAGCAATAATTGCCGTTGTTAAAAAGGAAGAAAAACCTCCCCAAAACTTCTTAAGAATCATATTATTTGCTTCTAATCGTTTCTAATTTTAATGGGCGCAAAAGTAATGAATATTCTTACACATTTTAATAAAAAATCATCCTATATTTTGATAATCTTACTTTTATTATTTTCTTTATCAATTAAAATGCATACTTCAATACTTAAATACCGCCTTATACCTTAATAATCATGGTACTTATAAAGGCCTATTTAAAATAACTGTTTCAAAATAATACTCATAATAAGTTAGATTATTTATATAATTTATTTCTGCTATTTCAACCTTTAACATTAGCATAAATTATTTTAGCAAACCAAGACCAATATAAGCCAATTTTCACCTTCATTAATGAGTAGAAATATTATAATAAATATTAACAAACTAATCACGCCTTTCAAATCACAATTATTCCTACCTTTGCCTTTTTGACAAACTAAATTACACACAAAGATATGTTTAATAAACAAGTTTATACAGACCGCAGAGCACGTCTTCATACATCAATGAAAGACGGCATAGTACTTATATTAGGGAATAATGAAGCCCCTATGAATTACCCTGATAATACCTACCATTACCGACAAGATTCAACATTTTTATACTTTTTCGGAATTGACCATCCTGGTTTTGCTGGAGTTATGGATATTGATTCGGGCGAGGATATTATTTTCGGAAACGACGTAAGTATGGGCGATATTATTTGGATGGGACCTCAGCCAGCAGTAAAAGATCAAGCTGCTGAAGTTGGCGTAAATACCACTAAGCCTTTCGATTCGCTATTGGCATTTATTCAAGATGCTGTTGCTAAAGGACGTAAAATACATTTCACTCCTCCTTACCGAGCTGATAATATGATGTTGCTAGAGGACCTAACAGGTATTAAAGCTAAGGCCACAAAAGCAGCTGCTTCAGAAGAACTTATCTATGCAATAGTTGCATTACGAAATATAAAAGACAAATACGAAATTGCTCATCTTGATGAGATAATGGCTGTTGGTTACGAAATGCATACAACTGCTATGCGTATGGCAATTGATGGTGCTCACGAGCAACAAATTACTGGAGCTGTAGAGGCTGTGGCACTTCGCAATGGAGGTCATGTTTCTTTCCCAATAATATTATCGAAAAGAGGTGAAACTCTTCATAATCACAATCACAATAATGTTCTTAAGACTAACGATTTGCTATTGGTAGATTGTGGTTTTGAATCTTCAATGCGATATGCTACTGATAATACTCGTGTTAGCCCTGTTGATGGTAAATTTACTACTAAACAACAAGAAATATATGAGATTGTACTTGCAGCAAACAATAATGTAAATGCACAAACTAAAGCTGGTGTATATTATAGAGATATGCACTTTGTGGCAGCTAAAACATTGGCTCAAGGATTGAAAGGCCTAGGCATAATGAAAGGCGATGTTGACGAAGCTGTTGCAGCTGGAGCTCATGCATTATTTCAACCTCATGGTCTTGGCCATATGATGGGATTAGATGTACACGATATGGAAGACTATGGCGAAACTTATGTTGGCTATGGCAAGGATATGCAACGTAGCACTCAATTTGGCTTATCAGGATTACGTCTTGCTCGTCAATTAGAGGTTGGTAATGTATTTACTAATGAGCCTGGTTGTTATTTTATTCCTGCTCTTATTGACAAATGGAAAGCTGAAGGCACAAATAAAGAGTTTATCAATTTCGACAAATTGGATTCATACCGCGACTTTGGTGGCATAAGACTTGAAGATGATTTATTGATAACCGAAGATGGTGGATGCAGAATTATGGGCGATAAGAGAATCCCTATTACTGTTGAAGAAATAGCTAATACAGTGGGCAAATAATTATTTATTAGCCTTTAAAATAAAAATTTCACTAGGCCGTTGCAACATATTTCATTTTGCAACGGTCTTAGTTTTTATATCATAAATAATATACTAATGAAAACAATAGTATCAATTTGGGAATGGTTTGTTGCCTTTATCATTATGTTAATTTACTTCCTATGGTTTATGGTTGTGGCAGCAATATGGCCACATGATAAATATATAAAGTGGGTAAGAAGCTTTATTAGTTTCTTTTTTAAAGCACTTAGGATAGACATTGAGGTTGTAGGAGCAGAAAATATAGATTATGAAGGCACTCAAGTTTTTATGCCCAATCACGTTAGTATGTTCGACATACCATTGGTATTAGGTTATATTCCTGTAAAATTTTGGGGAATACAAGCCGCAAGTCATTTCAAAATACCATTATATGGCTGGGTACTGAAACAGTATGGAAATATTCCAATAGATAGGTCAAGCATTAGAGCTTCGTTTCGTACTATGATGGATGTAGTAGAACAAATAAAAGGTGGGAAAAATATTTTGATATTACCAGAGGGTACAAGAACCTCCACTCGAGAAATGGGTGATTTCAAGAAACTACCTTTTAATATGGCTAAGAAATCTGGCGTTGCAATTACGCCAATGGCTTTT
>Ga0256842_1001809_pt1 | contig 16421 bp, 17 predicted proteins | sample 4559240metaG_FD_185973 | JGI IMG/M metagenome (GOLD analysis project Ga0256842, IMG submission 185973) | Hydrothermal vent microbial communities from Guaymas Basin, Mexico - 4559-240 | ecosystem: Environmental > Aquatic > Marine > Hydrothermal vents | place: Mexico: Guaymas Basin | collected...
GGAGGACTTTATACCTTGTTTCTCAATTGTCATATGCTCTTTTTGTTTTTGTAGCCCTTACAGCTATTTATATTGCTGTGAGAACCTACTGGGAAAAACAGGTTTATGCTAATAATGCAAATTTAAATGCAATTCATGTTAACAATTTTGAAAAGAATGTTAATACAACAGAGAAGAAGATTAAATTAGAAAAGAAACTGGCAAAGATATTGGGTAAAGACATGAAAAATAATGTAATAAAAACAAATGAGAAAACTGAGCAAAAAATCAAAGAGGTTGAAGAAAAAATCCAAGATCTTAATGATAACTTGAAACAAATTACCGCTCAAATTGCAGAGCTTGTAAAGAAAACTGAGAATTTGGAACAATCAGAAAATAATTCTATAAACACAGAAAATAAATTAGGAGAATTAAAAAAAGAATTAGAAAATACCAAAACAAGCATACAGAATAAAAATAAAAATATTGAAAAGTTGCTAAAAAAAGCGAAGGAACTCAAAAAAACGCTGGAAGCAGAAATTAGTAAGTATGAAAATAAGATAAAAGAGAGAGGTAAAGTAATAATAAATACAAATGAAACTCTTGCACAAATGACTTCTTTTGAACTTGAAGAAATAGACAAACTTAAGATAGACAAAGAAGCATTGGAATCAGATATAAAGTTACTTAGAGAAGAATATGATAGGGGAAAAAATGAATTAAAAGAAATAGAAAATATAACAAAAAATGTGGAAAGAATACAAAGAGACTTAAAAAATGGAAAAATTAACTTAAATCAAGTACAAGGCATACTTAACAAAATTAAAGAGAGAATTTTAGGCTTTTCAAAAGAGGTAATGAAAAAAATAAGATTAGAAACAGAGACACTGAGAAAACTGTTTGGAAATATAGAACAGTTTAAACCTTTAAATGGAGAACTAGTTCAAACTGAAAATAATATTGATAATCAAGAAACCAAGGTAACAGAAGCACTAAATAATGAAGAACAGCGTGAAAAACAAGGAAGCGATGAAGGTAAAAATATAGGCAATATTGGTAAGAAAGGAGACTCAGCCACTAAACGTATAGAAATGGATGAAACAAGATTGGATGTTTGGATCAATAAACTTGAACAACGATACAGTCAAATTGAAGAACAATTAAAAAATGGTAGTGTTAATAATAAGGAACTTGCAAAAGAGATTAAGACGGTAACCAGAAGAGTTGCCATAGTTCTTCCTTACTTTGAAAAGCACAGAAAAAGAATGCTTAATATACAAAAAAGTTATGATTTATTACTTAATAGAGTGCAACGTTGGATAAATGAAAGAAAAAATGTTGAGGGATTCAAAACCAATCCTGAAATGAGAGAAATTATTCTTGAATTGACAAGTAACTTAGAAACTTTGAAAAAAGATATACTTACATTAAAGAATCAAGCGTATAACTTGCAAAAACAGGAATATGCTATGAACAAAGCAAATGAACAGGTTTTAGCAGCTGGGGAATCTCTGTTAAAGACAGGAGATATTAATAAAGCAAAGGAGGCAGTTTCAAATGCTGAAAACTTATTGCGTGAAGTGGTTAATTATATACAATTTGAACGAAAAGTAATAACCGAGCTGAACAAGTTAGAAGATGAAGAGCGGAAAATAACCAAAAGTTGAAACTCTGCACAAAAACCTTTTTAAATCCTTTTTATTTTGAATTCTCATGCTTTACTTGATTGGTCTTGGCCTGAGGAATGAAAAATCTCTCAGCTTGCACGCTTTGGATGTGTTGAAATCTTCGGAGAGAATATTTCTTGAGGGCTACACTTCCAAGCAGGTTGATTTTAATTTGGATAGTTTGAAAGGATTAATTGGAAAAAACATAGAAATTGTCGGCAGGGATTTTGTTGAGAACACAGAGAACATCCTCTCTCTGGCTAAGGATGAGGATGTTGCTCTTCTCATTGCAGGTGACCCAATGGTTGCTACAACTCACATTGAGCTTGTGCTTGATGCTTACAATTCAAATGTTAAGGTTGAGATAATAAATAATGCTTCTGTTATAAATGCAGTTGCCAATACTGGTTTGGAAATTTACAAGTTCGGCAAGATAACAAGCATTCCCTTTACGACTGAGAGTTTCATGCCTGAGACCCCTTACAACATAATAGCAGACAACTTATCTATCCAAGCACATACATTATGCCTCTTAGATCTGAGATTAGAGGAGTCAAGGTTTATGAGCTTTAAAGAGGCGTTGAATTATCTTTTATCCTTGGAGAAAAAGATTAAGAAGGAAGTTATCTCAGAGGATTCCCTTGTGGTTGTGTGTGCTGGCTTAGGCTCAGAGAAGGAGAGAATTATTTTTGGCAAGGTTAAAGATGTTCTTCAGCAGGATTTGGATGTTTTCCCTCAGTGTCTAATTATTCCTTCAAAACTGCACTTTATCGAGGAAGAAGCTCTGAAAAGGTTCTCTCTAAAAAACACAGACAAAACTTCTGATTAATTTCACAACTTTAAAATGGTTATGTTAAAATTTACTATTCTAATATACAAATATGGATATTAACGAACCAGTATATGATATAGATTTTAAAGAGTATATATTATATTCAAGAAATATTTAAAAAGGGGAATATTATAAAAAAAGTCAGAATTAATTCAACAACTTTGGCGGGTTGTTGAAGTAAAAATCAAGTTTGGCGGCTTGATTAAAAATTTAATTTGGCATTGAACTTCAATTGGCGTTGAAGTTTTGTTGCACCTTTGGCGTTAGGCACAATCGTATTCTAATAGGTAAGAATATACACTTAAATATAAATATTTTGCTATTCATTTGTTTATTTTGTGAAATATATATTAAAAAACACAAAGGGGGTTAAGAAAATGGATTATATAATACAAGACGCCTTAAAAGGTTATGAAAGCAAGGATTCCAACCTATTGGAAGGGCAAGCGAACATCAAGGTTATTGGAGTCGGTGGAGCCGGCAACAATATGGTAAACTGGCTGTACAAAAAGGGTATTAGAGGAGCCGAAATAATTGCCTGCAACACAGATAAGCAGCAATTGGACATTACAGAAGCTGATGTTAAATTCCTAATTGGGAAAGATGTTACTCGCGGTTTAGGATGTGGCGGATTCCCTGAGAAAGGAGCTGAATCCGCTAAGGAGAGCATACAAGAGATAAAAGAAGCTCTCAAGAAAGTAGATATGGTCTTTGTTTGCGCAGGAGAAGGAGGTGGAACTGGAACAGGAGCTGCTCCAGTAATTGCAAAAGTAGCCAAAGACAATGGTGCAATTGTCATAGGAACTGTGACAATGCCCTTTGCCATTGAAAGGGCAAGAGTTGGCAAGGCGGAGTTTGGACTTCAACAGCTTAGGAAGGTCTGCGACACTGTTATAGTCATAGATAATAACCGACTCGTGCAGATCGCTGGAAACTTGCCAATACAACAAGCATTCGCAGTTGCAAATGAGTTAATCGCAACTATGATAAAAGGAATTGTTGAAACCATTGCAGTTCCAAGTTTGGTTAACCTTGACTATGCAGATGTCAAGGCGATTATGACAAATGGAGGCGTTGCTGCCATCGGCGTAGGCACTTCAGATACAAACAACAGGGTTGAAGAAGCTGTCAACGGAGCTTTGAGTAATCCCTTGTTAGATATTAGTTATAAAGGTGCAACAGGTGCATTAATCCATGTGACTGGAGGACCTGACATGACCTTGGAAGAAATTCAGAAGGTTGGAGAATTAGTTACAGAAGCGATGGACCCTGATGCAAATGTTATTTGGGGAGCAAGGATTGATGACAACATGAAAGGTAAGCTTACAGTTATGACAATTATAACAGGTGTTAAATCACCTTGGATTGTTGGCAGTCAAACCGTCAACAACAAGAGGGGCAGAGTTATATCCCGACCACAGGTCAATGATGAACTCGGCATTGAAATCGTTGGTTGAGGGGTTTTCTTAACCCCCTTTAAATTTTCACGCTCGCTGATTTCTATGCCTTCATTTCTCCCACCCCCATAAAAAGTTATGAAGGCAACAGCAAGGTTTTACTCCGAGGGGTTAGCTCCTCGGAGTATTTTTCTTTTTCTTGACAAGTTTTGAAAATTAACATGGCTTATCTTGAGCAGTATCTTGAAAACATTCACCATTTTTTTAAAACCATTAAGGTTTATTAGCAAAAACAAGTTGAGAAAATACTTAGAATCTTATCTGCATAAAGAGACAGATTCTCAAATTACTTTTTGAATTATAGCATGCCATTTTTAGAGACAAGAAAGGGTGAGCTTTCTTTCTAATGCCTGCGAGCTTGTTTATTTATATAAAGCCAAAAGATTACGGCAGGTTTAAGAGAGGGTTGGAGATATTTATTCCCTCATGAAATAAAGTAGATGCTCATCCAGTAATATTATGAATAACATTGTTGATTGCCTTTCCTACCTTATCAAGTTCGTCATTTACAAACTGCTCAACATATTTTTTTAAATCAACTTTGATTTTAATTGGAATGTCTAAATCTTTGTTGCAGAAACTTAAGAGGTGAATGTTTCCCTTAACATAAGCATAGGTTTTGTCATTTGAGATAAGCTCCCACGCAGTTTTAGCTGTTGGAATCCAGCTTACCCTTGTTGAGAATGAGAACTTCTCACTCTGCCTTGGCATAATAATCCCTGTGTTAACATATCCAGTAACAATCTCCTCATTTGAAGATGCCAGTATGAGCTTGTATTTGAACCTTGGAATCTTGGCAGGCAAGAGTCCACCATTGTATAATTCTATTGCACCTTTGAGAGTGAATCCTGAGGTTGTTACATTTGTTAGGGAATTTACACTTGCACTTTCAAGCTTGATTTTAGTTAATGTGTAGATGTAAAGAGAAGCGAGAATAATTACAGACAGGGTAATAATCATTAAAAGCTTTTTTAGTTTGGTCATAGAGTAAAAAATTAATTCACATATTTAAAAATATTCACAAGTCGGAGTAACTTTAAAATAGTAAATTAGAGAAATATTTATAAAACCCTCATATGAGCTTCTTATTATGACCTTATCTGAAAAAACTCTTGAGTTGGAAAGCAAAGAATTGGCACAGCAATTTGAAACTGCTTATGACATTCTTAGTTCTTTGGAAAGATTAGTTGATAAAAAACCAGAGAATGAAAGTTTAGAACTCCTTTTGGAGGGAGTTAAAAGATTATACGAGTCAGGAAACAACATTGGGATAGACGAGAATAAAATAGTTTCATACCTTAGGTTTAAAGAATTTGACGAAGCTACAAAAAGATTTAGTAAGTTAATCAACTCAAAAAAATTTGACAGGTTGGTAGAGATCTCCCTTAAATATGTAAATGAGCTAATAAGCAGAGGACCATCAAGAGAAAATATAAGGTATTCAAAATATGTATTTGATTTAGTGGGATTTGCTTTCAACAAATATAAGGAACACTTTTTTAGTACAGACATTGGTAAATTAACTGAAGCCCTTGCATCAAATTTAATTAACCTTCTACTAAATGCTGAGCCATTTTTGAAAACTATTGAAGTTTCAAGGGCCAAAGACACACCTTATTATTTTGAATCAGAATATCTGAACAAGCTCAAAGAAACAAGGGGCTTTTTTTCATCTTGGGTTAGTAAAGATGTTTGGAAGGTGGAAATTTTGAGCGCTCTTGAGTATTCAAAAGAATATTTGCCTAAGAATTTTTCGGAGAAGTATCTTCCATTTTTGAGAACAATGGTTTCAAAAATAAAAATTGAATCAGATTTTCAGAAGAAAAATTGAAAAATCTATTTCTACTAATAAGTAACGAAATGTTTTTAAAGGTTTATTTTCCCTTTTATTTGCTATGACCTTAGCTAATAAGATAGATGAACTTGTTGAGAAAGAAGAAAATTTTATGCAATTACTCCAAGCTCGTGAGTCAGTTCTTTCTCTTGATATTAATACGCAGCTTAGATATGTTGAACAAATTGTGAAATATGTTCATAAATTTCCAGTAGTTTTATCATCAAAACCTACAAAAGGAAAATTAGGAGATAATCCTCTTGATAAATATTATAAAAATCTGAATGAATTAACGGAGTTCTTTAACTCCTCTGAATTTGAAGGATTCATTGAGGCATACTTTGACTCTCTCTACAAAGCTGTTAAAAAAGAACCGAGAGTTGAATTAATAGAACAGGTTAAGATTTTTTACCCCCTGTTTGATAAATATTTTGATTTAAAAGACAATCCATTTAACTCAAAGCTTTTTAGGAGTATGGAAAGCTTCACAGCGTATTTGTACAACTTAGCAAGTAAAATTCATGTTGATGATGCTCCTTCAATCACTGAGTCCCTCACATCACGAGAATATACCTCTGGGCTTTACTCAGGATTAATTGTTCAATTTCCAGAAGAGTCCTTTTACAATGATGAGCTGTTGAAGCGGGCAGGATTCTCCTCTCCATTGAGTCCTAATGAATCAAAGTTGGCAAAGGTGCTGTCTATAATAGACCATTTGAACACTACTTACTTGTACAACACTCTTGACGACGATTATAAGGAAGTTCTTAACTTATTAATGCTTCCCAATTCTAACTTTGAAGAAACATTCAACTAATCCTCTTCATAAAGTAAATCTTATCTTTACTCTCTAATACAATCTTATCAATTTTGAAATTGTTTCTTAAAACTTCCTCTACCTCATTATATTTACTGCTCTTCCTAAGAACAGATACTGCAATGTTTGAATTGGCGGACTTCTTAACAACCCTCCTTATTTCCTCTGCTGCTTTCTGTATGTCTGTAAAGTTGTGAATTGCAGTTACACAGATCAACTTGTCAAATTCTTCATTTTTAAAGGGAAGATTCTCTGCCTCACCAACTACCCATTTATGTTCTGGAAAGCTCTCCTCAGCAATGCTTATCATGCCCTTGCTTTTATCTATACCTACTAACTGACAGTGGAGGACTCTAGCTGATATTCCTGTGCCACATCCTAAGTCAAGAACCTTGTCATTAGGCTTGATTTTAAGAAGGTCTTTAATAATCTTTAATTTTTGGAGCTGTTCAAACAAATGTAAGCTATTGTAAATAGGTGCAATGTCATCATAGGTTCCAAGTTCAGAGTTCATAAAATTAGTTTTGAACTTGAGTTTATATTTCTTTTCTTATCAACTTTGAAGTAGCAAGATTAAGAAACTTTATATATCCCTAGACTTTCTAAGAGGATGATGATAAATTATGGTTTTGTCCCTTTATGACCTGCTGAAGGAAGAAGAGGATTTTTTAGATGAAAATTTTAAGTTAGCTCTGTCTGCTATTAAAAAGGAATCCGGGACATATTTTTTCCAGTCTAACAAAGAAGTTAATTCAGAGCATGCTATTGATGAAGTTGAGGAGTATTTGATCACTCTGTCAAAAACACCTGAAACATTTGTAAGCTCTCATAAATTAGGAATAACTTCCGACTCTTTCAGGGAGTTCGTTCTTCAAATTTATCTCAGGTATTTCTCAAATGTAATACTGGAGAGCAGTAGCAAGATAAAAAATTTAAGAGAGCCCGTCAAAATAGAGTGCAACGAGGAGTATAACACTTGGATATCTTTAATTGAGGATATGAGTGAGAGTTATTCTTATCTTATAAAAAAAGTCAGTATTATGAATAAAATTGAGGAGCCATATTTGACTATTTTTAAAGGAATAACTCGTCATAATTTAACAGAGAAAGTAGAAGATCCTGCTTTGGAGCCAATTAAAAAGAGAACTCAAGAGAAAATTAAGACACTTGTAAAACAGCTTATCTCATCATCCTTCCAGCAGAATCTTTCAGAGCTTTTCAAAAAGCTTCATCAATATTCTGCTGATAATTCTTGCAACTCCTCAAGAGTGTGGGAGCTGTGTGAAATTTGGTCAGGCATCCTCGGTAGAGGTGTTAAATGCTCTGAAAATAATGAGAGAAGAACCGCAGGCAACTCCTTGGAAGAGTTGAAGAAATATGTTCATTTGTAAAGAATAAAGAAATAACTCACCCGCTCGTTGAGGATTCTATGATACCCTTATGAAGAAATAGCCCGGCTCTGATACGGGAACTCAACCTTTTTAGGAAAAATGTTGAATCGAAAAAAACTTAGAAGAGCAGTAGCCCCGCTTGGATACGGGAACTCAACCTTTTTGGGAAAAATGTTGAATCGAAAAAAACTTAGAAGAGCAGTAGCCCCGCTCTGATGCGTGAACTCAACCTTTTTGGGAAAAATGTTGAATCGAAAAAAAACTTAGAGAATATGGGTCTCTGATATTTTAATAGCCCCGCCCGGATTCGAACCGGGGTCACAAGGTCCAGAGCCTTGTATGATTGGCCGCTACACCACGGGGCTTTATGAGTTGCGGGTTATCTCTTATTATAAAAATTTTTCCACTCACAGGACAGGTATGTGGGCAGAGTTTTTAAATAACTGTGAGACAATTCTCTTATGATTTCAGGAGTTGCAAACCTTCCATTGCACAACGGCAAAGCTCCTGCTTGGCTCTTTAAGAGGATGAGGAAGCTTGCAGTTGGAATAGCAGAGCTTATTGTGGATGAGTTCGGAGCTGAGTATTTTCTCAAACTACTGTCAGACCCCTTTTGGTTTCAATCTTTGGGCTGTGTTGTTGGTTTTGACTGGCACTCCTCAGGACTTACAACAACGCTGACAGGAGCTCTGCGGGACATAAACAAACTTAATCTTGGTGTGAAAATGGCAGGTGGTAAGGGTATGGCTCAAAAAGTGCCTGAGCAGATAGAAAAAGAGGCGGACGCTCTTGGTTTGAGTGATAAGAGAGTAGAGAACTTAAAATATTCCAGTAAAATGAGTGCTAAGGTGGATTCTTCACTCTTGCAGGATGGATTTTCCTTATACCACCACACTATCTTTTTTACTAAGAAATCTTGGGTGGTCGTTCAGCAGGGCAAGGACAATGCTTACGCGAGAAGGTATCACTTAATTTCAGAGGGTATTAAGAGTTTTGTTCTTGACCCAAACAATGCGATTGCTAGTCAAGTCTTGAAAGAGGATGTTTTGGACATGTCAAGTAAGTGCAATTTGAAGATTCAAGAAACCAGCTTGGACCTTGTTAAGGATAATCCGAAGCATATTTACAAGTATTTCTCATCAAACCGACAAAGGACTTTAGATGAGTTCTCCAAAGTTAAGGAGCTTACAATGCCTAAGAGGCATTATCTAACATCTTTAGAGCTAACTGAGCAGGTTAAACGCAGTTTGGAGATGGCGTATGAGTACCAGCCAAGAACATATGAGGAGCTTGTCGCTTTGAAAGGTTTCGGCAAGAAGTCTATACGGGCTTTGGCACTTGTCTCCGAATTAATCTACGGCTCGCCTATTCATTGGAAAGACCCTGCAAAGTATTCCTTCGCTCACGGAGGAAAGGACGGCATTCCTTACCCAGTGGATAGAAAGCTGTACGATGAGACAAACAAATTTATCTGTGATGCTATAAAGGGTTTGAGAATAGATGATAAGACAAAAACATTTGCTTTGAAGCGTTTGTCCAACATAAGCAGGTTCTCAGAACAGCGTTTTTATCCAAAAGTTTTTTAAGCTTGTCCCTTTGTTGTCTTTCTATGAATTTTAAAGAGATTGTTTCATTCCTGTGGAACAGCGATTCAGTTTTGGCTTGGATAATTGATATTGCACTTGCTTTTGTCATAGTTAAATTCCTCGTGTATCCCGGGTTTGCACTTCTATTTGGAACTCAGTACCCTATTGTTGCTGTTGTATCTGGGAGTATGGACCACCACGGCGACTTTAATAATTGGTGGCTTAGCAACACTGCTGACTGTGGCAAGCTTGGCCTCTGCTCGCAGGCCAAGTTCTATTCAATGTTTAACATTTCTAAAGAGGACTTTTTGAGGTTTCCTCTGCACAACGGATTTTCAAGAGGTGACATAATATTCTTGAAGCATAAAGACCCGAGTAGCATACAAAAGGGCGATATCATTGTCTTTAGGGTGCCTGGGCTGTCAGATCCTGTTATCCACAGAGTTATTAAGAAGTGGGTTGAGAACGGAACTTATCACTTTCAGACAAAAGGGGATCACAATCCAACTTCTCTTCTGATAGAACTTGATACTTCTGATGAGGATATTGTTGGCGTTGCTTTCTTTAGAATTCCAAAACTTGGATATTTAAAGATTTGGTTCGCTGACCTTTTGAGATTCCTACACTTGTGAGGTGGTACTATGAATTTTTGTCCGAAATGCGGCTCAATTATGATGCCTAGGAGAAAAGACGGAAAGATGTTTTTGGTTTGCACGAACTGCGGTTATGAAATGCCTTTTGATGGGAAGGTTGGCTTTTCTGAGAAGACAAAGGGCTTGAAAAAGATTGATGTTGTTGAGAAGGAGCACAACATCCTGCCGATAACTAAGATAAAATGTCCTAAGTGCGGGAATGATAAAGCGTATTACTGGACTGTTCAGACAAGAGCCGGCGACGAGCCTGAGACCAAGTTTTTAAAATGCACTAAATGCGGTTATACTTGGAGAGAATATGATTAAAAAAAGATAAAAAAGGTTTATTTCTTTTTCTTATCCTTGACAACAATCTCTATGTATTCTTCTTTTGAGTTTTCTCTTATGTATAGGATGATCAGTAAGATGAGAATTATTGTCAGCACTGTGATAACCTTTACCCTGTGGTTGAGTACAAAGTTCAGAGTTGTATTGCCTGCTTTTTTTGTTTTGTTTTTGAATTTTTCCCAATATGTTTTTGCTTTTTGTTTGAATTTGTCAAGTTTGGTTTCTCTAGCTTCTCTCAACTTTTGCACTTCATTTAATCTGCACTTGTCAAACGAGCCCTCATAACAGTGGCACCTTTGGTCTTTTGGATTGTAATAGCAGTCAAACCAGTAGTTGCCCTTCTCTGCTTTTTGGCATTCAAATTGAAGTATGCAATTCTCATTCTTCTCTTTCAGCGATAAGTTCTTTGAGAATATGGATGAACTCATATTCAAATAATCTGAATTTGCTGATAGGGTTTCATTTGTTATCTTGTCAAGTATTGGTGTGTGTTCATATGCTTTTGGATAGTTGAACAGCACGAAGAAGAACATCACAATTATGGCTGAGAATAATATCCACAGATAGGCTTTCTTTGATGGTCTTTTCAATTCTTCATCTTTCTTCCACTTCTTGTTTGCAATGGCTTTCTCTCTTTTTGTTTGTTTTGCCTTTATTTTCTTTAATGTGTTGAGCTCTGATTTTAAAACTGCAATCTCCTTGTTTTTCTCCTCTAAGCTTTTGATGAGTTCATTTATTTTTCTGTTTAACCTGTTTATTTTGTTGCTGTTCTTCTTTATTTGGTCTTCTTTCTCGTTAAACTTGTCTTCTATTTCTGCTTTGAGTTTTAACACATATTTGTTTGTCGCTAAGAATGGTAACTTGTCTTTTGTTCTGTCAAGTTCATTGCTTATTTTGTTTAAATCTTCAAGTATTAATTTTTCTTTAGCCTTGTATTCCTTTTTTGAGAGGGTGTTATCCTTTAAGTCCTCTAATTCGTCACTGATCTCATTTATTTCTTCTTCTCTTTCAGAGTTTAGTTTTTTGAATTCAGCTCTTGTTTTGTTTATCTTTGTGTTGAGCTTTTTTATTGTTTGAGTGTTTTTCTCTATCTGCTCTGTTTGTGATTCTAATTCTTCTGTCCTCTTTTTTAGTTCATCTATATTTTTCAGTTCTTCTCTTATATCTTCAAGTTCTTCTCTTATTTCTTCATTTTCACTTTCTACTTTTCCAATGTTTTTTCTAAGCTCTGTCTTTGTGCTGAATGTCTTCTTTAATGAATATACTTTCTCTTTAAGAAAATTAATTAGCTTCTTGTTGTTGTCATTGTCCCTCTTATTTTCTTCTGATTTCTTTTTTATACTTGCAAGTTCTCTATTTATCTTACTTATTTTTGGAAGGATTTTTTTGTATTCTTCTATTCTCTTATTTATCCCTGCGAGCTCGTCTTTAATATCTTCTATTTCTTTTTTGCTTCTGTCAGCTTCAGTTTTCCTTTTGAGTGCGTCAATTTCTTTGTTTAAATTTATTATATCTTGCCGAACTATCTTAAATGAGTCAATTACTCTTTTTTCCAATGCTTTTATCAGCTTTGAGTTGTCTGATGCTGAGCTCATAAAATCACCTTTTACTCCTAAGCAGTTAAGAATGAGGTATTATTTATAAAGCTTTCTGTTTGGAAGGTGTTAGCTTCTTAAGGCATACCCTACTGCTTTTCTATGAACTTCATAATTGGAAACTTTTTCCCCGAGAGAAAGAAGAGTGATGCTCCTCCTCCACTTGACACGAAGTCAAACTTCTTGTCAAGCTTTAGTTTTCTAACTACTGTTGCTGTGTCTCCCCCACAGATTAATCTATAGCTTTTTTGTTTTGAAAGCCATCTCATTATCTTTGCAGTGCCTTCAACAAATAGCTTATTTTCATAATATCCGAGAGGGCCGTTCCACACGATAACTTTTGACTTTGCAATCTCTTCTTTGAATAGTTTTACAGTTTTTGGTCCTATGTCTAACCCGATGTAATTTTTTGGAATTTCTTCTGTTGAGAACACTCTTGTCTGTTTTTTTGTCTTGACTTCGCGTTTCAGGGCGCAGACAGCATCTTTTGGCAGAACAAGTTTCTTCTCATGATTCTTTATTATCTTATTAGCAGTTTTTATTTCATCTTCTTTAAAGATGGATTTCCCAATTTCTTTTCCTTGAGCTTTTAGGAATGTGAACATCATAGCTCCTCCAATGAGTATGCTTTTACTTCTATCTGCCAAGTTGTTTATAAGTCCTATTTTTGTGTTTATTTTTAGTCCTCCAATGATTAGACCTATTTTCTTTTTTGTCTTTAGAACCTTGTTTAGGTTCTGCACTTCTTTTACAAATCTGAATCCTGCGTATGTTTTTAGCATTGATGGGATTTGATATGTTGATGCATGTTTTCTGTGAGCTGTGGAGAATGCGTCGAACACAAATAAATCAAAATGTTTGGCTATTTTTCTTGCAAACCTTTTGCTGTTTTTTTCTTCTCCCTCATTATACCTTAAATTTTCAAGCAGTATTATTTCGTCTGTCTGCCATTTGAGAACTTCTTCTATGCATGAATAGTCCTTTATGAGTATTACTCTTGTTCTTAGTAGTTTTGACAGCTTTTTTGCTATTGGTTCTAAGCTTAGTTTTGCATCTTTCCCTTTTGGTCGTCCGAGATGCGTTATTATCGTAATTCTAGCACCTTCTCTTCTCAAAAATTTTAAGGTTTCAAGTGAGATTCTTATTCTGAAGTCATCATCTATCTCTATCCTTTTGCCTTTATACTTTAGTGGAACATTGTAATCCGTTCTGACAAGCACTTTTTTATCTTTTATTTTTCCTTTTAATTCTTTTATTGTTCGTATTTTCATTTTTATCATCTACATAAGAATGTTCTTTATCATTTTCTTTATTGTTTTTCTATCAGCGTATCCGGAGAACCTGCCGATAATTTTTCCTTTTGAGAATATTATTATGGTTGGGATTCCCATTATTGCATACTGTTGGGATATCTGCGGGTTTTCTTCTGTGTTTAGTTTGCAGAATTTTATTTCATCTCCAAGTTCCTTCTCCACAGCTTCTAATTCAGGGCTCATCATTCTGCAAGGGTTGCACCATGGGGCCCAGAAGTCAATTAGCACAGGTTTTTCGGACTCAAGGACCTCTTCAACAAAGTTCTCTATGTTGAGGTGTATCATGCATTTATCTTAATGGTGTCTTTTAAATATTTTTCTTGTTTCTCAGGTTTTATGGCATCTAATATTGCTTTTGCAACAGGTTCTTTTTTATAATATCTGTAGAAGAGTTTTATTAGTCCTATCATGTTTTTGTCTCTTATTATGATTTCTCTTTTTACTGTGTCTCTTATTTTAAAGTGGTTTCTGCGTATCTCTTCCAGCTTTTGCATTATTATGATTAATCTTCCTCTATTTTCAGATTCAGGAAACAGGTTTATTTCCTCTTTTATTCTCCTTGCTTCTTCTTTTAATATTAACATTTCATCTTTCAGTGCATCTAAGACATCTTCATTTGTTATATACATGAATCTGCTTAGATTTGTCATCATCAATTCGTAGATTCTTATCTCCCTGAGTTTTGTTTCTAAAAGCTTCTCAGCAAGTTTTATGCTCTTTTTGTTCTCCTCATTCACACTTGGCGTTTTTCCTGAGAACTTTTCTATTAGGCTCTTAATAATCTCTGCTTCTCTTTTTAGATTTTCTGTCCTCCTGCGTATCTCTTCAGCTTCTCTTTCAAGTTCTTCTCTTTTTTTATCTACTTTTATGTGAGTTATTAGTAAATCTCTCTTTTGTTCGTGAATTACTCTTTCTCTATTTTCCCTTAATTCTTTTTTTACTCTTATGTTCTTTTTGTTTAGCTCCCACTTTTCATTGTATGCTTTTAGGTATTTTATGATGTCCTTCTTGTTCTTGATTGTTTTTATATAAATCTCCCAAGGAGTTTCTTCTTCCATTATCTTTATTCTTTATTTTACCTTCTTTAAAATTTTGTTAGAATTCTTAAGTAATTACTGTATTTTTTCTTTACTTACTTCTCTATGCTTTTTATGAAAAGTTTCCCTCTGCTAATACTTCCACTTACAGTTGCGTAATCACCTGTTCTTATACCGCTTGTTTTTATCTTTTCTTGAGTGCAGATGCCTTTTACTGTTGTGTTGAACTTTATGGTTATTATCTTAAATTCGTTTTTCTGAGATATGTTTATTACTTTTCCCCTTATTCTTATGTTGCCGTTGCTGTTTATTGTTGTCCATGCTTTGTGATTGTTGTAGTTTATGTTTCTACTTGCTATTGTTAGTAATAACATGCCTAATAATGCTATTGTGAAGCTTGTTTTTATTAGAAATTCATCTGTTATCCTCATTTGCTAAGAAATCCTCTCTCTTTATCTCTTCGGTTACAAAATAATCTTTGAACTCTACATTTTTCTTTTCAAGTTGGTTTTTAAATTTAACATATTCCTTTATATTTGGAAATATACATTCAATGAACAGGTTGTAGTGGTTGCTTATGTGCATCATATTGTTGATAAACTTTTCTTTCTTTAAACTTTCTGCAGTCCCATTTGCTCCTTTTATGAAGAACACTGCTCTTATAAGGTTTAAACTGTCAAAGTCGGCTACGCTTGTATATCCCCTGATAATGCCCTTTTTCTCCATATTCTTAATCTTGTTTTTTATTGTTGATGAAGAGATTCCTGTTTTTAGCGCCAATTCTTTTATACTCTCTCTTGAGTTTCTTCTCAGTTCTTTTATTATCTTTGAATCGTTGATTCTCCGCTTTACCATGTTTTCATAATTTTTCTTTTGTTTAAAACTTTTAACTCTTATTTTTCGCAAGATTTTCAGATGGGTTTCCTGCTAGTAGGGGTATTATGTTTTTGTCTGATAGGAATTCCTCTTTTTTGATTTCTTCTACTACAAAATATTTTTTCTCAGCTTCTATGTTAAAATCTTCCTCAAGTTTGTCTATGAAATTTTCGGCTTCTTTCAAATCCTTAAATATCAGTTCAACTAAAAAATCAAATTCATTGCTTATTCTCAGCAGAGTGTTTACATGAAAGTTGTTTTTTAGAAATTCTCCTACTTCTCTTCTTTTATTTGGGGGAGTTTTTATGAGTAGGTTAACCCTTGTTGAAAATCCTAATTTTGAAAAATCAATTAACGCACAGTTCTTTTTTATTAGGGAGTCGAGATTTGTTCTTATCCTATCATGTATTGTTGAAATGGGTATTCTTGTTCTCCTACTCATTTTTGTTAAACTTTCCCTTGCGTTCTTCCTGAGCTCACTTAGAATTAGAAGGTCCTTTGGTGTTTTTTTCATATTCAGCCACCTTTTTGGTTCCATAAAATTTGTTTGTAAAAATATTTTAATGACTTTTATAATTATCATATATACAATATATATTTTAGTAAACTTTATATATACTCCTGCTCTTTTACCTTTATGGTTTTTCAAACTAAACGGAAGCTTATTCAGCTTGCCTCAAGTTCTTTGGTTGTCTCTATGCCTAAGCAGTGGGTTAAGGAGTATCACCTTGAAAAGGGCGATTCTGTTAATGTTTCTATCATAGGCAGTTCAGTTGTAGTTTCTCCTGAAGAAGCTTCTTTTGATATTAAGAAGAGTGTAGAAATTTCTGCTCTGTCAAAACATATGATTGAGATGATAATCCTTTCTGCATATCGTGCTGGCTACTCTGAGCTTACTTTGACTTACTCCAAACCCTTTTGCAAAGACTTAAAATCAGGTGGCAGGTCTGTTGAGATTCCAAAGCTTATTAGAAATGTTGTTTCAAATCTTATTGGTTTTGAGGTTGTCAAGCAGACCGCTTTTTCTTCTATTATAAAGGAGGTTGCTTCTTCAGAT
>Ga0256842_1001810_pt1 | contig 16420 bp, 10 predicted proteins | sample 4559240metaG_FD_185973 | JGI IMG/M metagenome (GOLD analysis project Ga0256842, IMG submission 185973) | Hydrothermal vent microbial communities from Guaymas Basin, Mexico - 4559-240 | ecosystem: Environmental > Aquatic > Marine > Hydrothermal vents | place: Mexico: Guaymas Basin | collected...
ATCGTCTCGCACAACACCAGAACTCTGGAAAACGCCGATTATCTCTACGGCGTCTCTATGGAAAAGGACGGCGTGTCCCGGGTGTTCTCGGTGAAAATGAGCGACCTGCAACTGCAGTTTGAATGAGGTATGAAACCGAGGGTCAAAATACTCACGGTGGGGAAACCGGAAAAGTGGGCGTATCCCGCGGTGGAGCACTGGAAAAAGCGAATCCAAGCATTGGGGGACGTGGAGATAATATCTCTGCGCTCGGACACGAAAAAATTGGATGATATTGTAAAATCGCCGGCGGAATTCCCGATAGCGCTCACCCGAACCGGGAAAATGTTGACCTCACCGCAGTGGGCGGAGATGCTTGAGGAGTTTGCCATCGTGGGCATTGTGCCGATATTTCTAATTGGGGATGCCGAGGGACTGCCGGCGAAAATCATCGCCCAGTGCAAAAGGCGAATCTCCCTTTCGCCCGCAACATTTCAGCACGATGTCGCACTGATTGTGTTGCTGGAGCAAATCTATAGGGCGCTGACGATTATGGCAAAACTTCCGTATCATCGCGGGGAGTAAATCCCGTCCAAATTTTGTTGGAAAATGCCGCCGATATGATTAAATTTGCCCTATGGCAAAAGTGCTGATAACCGGCGCCACGGGATTTGTGGGAAGCCACACCGCCGAACTTTTCCGGGATGAGGGATTTGAGGTGATTGCGTTGGTGCGCAACCAATCCCGAGTGAAGGCGCTTCCCGAGGGCGTAAAGCCGCTGGTGGGCTCGCTCTTTGAGCCAGAAAAATACGCCGAAACTCTGGCGGAAATTGATTATCTCGTCCACATAGCCGGGTTGACCAAGGCACGCCACAAAGAGGATTTCTACCGCGTGAACGCAGAGGGAACAAAAAGTCTTCTTGAGGGCGCCCTGCGATACGGCGGCGAAAATTTTAAGCGGTTTTTCTACCTTGGCTCGCAGGCGGGCACACGCCCCTCACGGGAACCGATAGATGAAACAGTCCCGCCGGCGCCGCTGACGGACTATGGAATCAGCAAAATGCTTGGCGAAAAATACGCCCGGCAGTATATGGACAAACTGCCCGTGTCGGTGGTGCGTGCGCCTGCGGTGTATGGTCCCCGGGATAAGGACATATACTTCTATTTCCGCCTTGCCGCCAAAGGATTTTTGCCGCTGGTGGGCAATCCCGACAGGAGAGTCTCGCTGATATATGTCAAAGACCTTGCGAGGGCAATTTTCCTGGTGACGACTCATCCTGCGGCGGTGGGCGAGATATTTTTCGCCACCGACGGTAAGCCCCACACCTGGCGTGAGGTTGCCGCCGAGATTGACCGGGCGATCCCGAGGAGAAAAATCAGGGTTCGCCTGCCCGGATGGATAATGTGGGTGGCGGCGTTCTTTGATGTGACCACATCGTTTGTGCTGAGGAAAGCCCCGCTTTTGTACTTCAAGCGTGTGAGGGAACTTTTGGGCGAATGGGTCGCCGACAGCACAAAAATTGAAGAAAAACTTGGATTTGCCCCCCAATACGACCTCGCAAGAGGAGTCTCGGAGACGGCGGAATGGTATAGACAGCACGGATGGATATAATCAGTTCCAGCGCGGGGATTTTTTCCTGCGCTCAATGAGAATCTGGATTTTCTCGCTGAGGGTGGGCAGTTTGAAAGGCTTCATAAGAAAATATCCTCTGCCCGACTGGAGAAGTTTTTCAATTTCCGCCTCGGGCTTTTTGCCGGAGATGACAATTATGGGCGTGCGCGGGAATTTTTTTGCAATTGTCCACACCAGATCGTCGCCGGAGACATCGGGCAACATCGTGTCCACGATGGCAAGGTCGGGCTGGTTCTTCTCAAAAAATTTCAGCGCCTCCCTGGCTGACCTGAAACTGTGAACCTTGTATCCCTCTTTGGTCAGATAGTTTTTGAACAGTTTGTTCAGGGTCAAATCGTCCTCCACCAAAAGCAGATTAGCCGACTCAAACTTTTTGGGAGGCTCGGGTTCGGGTTTTGGCTGAGTGGTGGCGGGTATATACAGGTCAAACTTTGTTCCCTCGCCGACGACAGAATCCACCTCAATTGCGCCGCCCATTCCAGTTATGTAGCGGTAGACCATAGAAAGTCCGAGTCCTGTGCCCTTGCCCTCTTTCTTGGTGGTGAAAAACGGGTCAAAAATTTTGGGCAGGTTTTCGGGGGGAATTCCCACGCCGGTGTCTTTGACCGTGATGACCACATACTCGCCGGGGCTCAGCCCGGGCACCTCGTCCTCACGAACCCTCCGCCGGGAAATTATCACATCCACCGTCCCGCCATCGGGCATAGCGTCCTTGGCGTTGAGTATCAAATTTATGAGGGATTGTTTTATCTGCCCCGGGTCACCCATAACCCACGGGTTGTCCGTGAGAATGTGAAAATTGATTTTTATGTTGGACGGAAAAGCCTTCCTCAAAAATTCAACTTCTTTCAGCAAGGTGCTGGTGTCAAATTTTTGTCTTTTGAACTCGCCTGCTCTTGCAAAAAGCAGAAGTTGCTTTATTGTCTCGGAGGCATCATCAATGGCGCTCTCTATGGAGTTTAGAATTTCCTTGACCACCGGAGAAATCTGGTCCCCCAAAGCAGATTCAAGTTGATAGAGATTTCCCATTATGCTCATAAGGACATTGTTGAAATTATGCGAGATACCGCTTGCCAAAAAGCCGATGCTCTCAAGTTTCTGTGTTTGCGCCAGTTCCTCCCACATCCTGCGGAGTTCCGTCACATCCTTTATAACTAAAAGCACCTTGTCAATCTCTATCCCGCGGTAGATTGGACTGACTGTCACCAGAAGGTGCTTTCCGCTGGAGGGCAGTCTGACCTCAAAATCATAGGATTCTCCGGTGGCAAGCACCTTTGGGAAAATCTCCTCGCACTTGGTGCACCAGTTCAGAGCATACTCAAACACATTTTTGCCGATTAATTCTTTGTTTTCTATATCTAAAATCCGCGCGGCGGACCTATTTGCGCGGATTATATTGCCGTCGCGGTCGGATATAATGATGGCGTCCTTGACCACATTAAAGGTTCCCTCCCACAACTGGTTAGCCGCCCTAAGGGAATCGCGGGAGTTGACGAGTTCATAATGGGTAGTGGAAAGTGCAATCCCCGTCCCAATTTGCTTCAGCAGCGCCTTAAACGCGCGCATCTTGTCGCTGGAAAGTTCAATCTCCTCCCGGCTGGCAACCAGTATTATGGCATAGGGGATTTTGTTGTGTGCCGCCAGGGCAAGGAGAAAATTGCTATACCCCGCTTTTTGCAGAACATCAATGTGGGGGAAATCTGCCCGCGCCGGATTTTTTATCAGCAAAATACTTTTATCCATCAATTCCCTGAACCAGGGGGAATTGACCTCAAACTTTATTTGCTCTATCTGCCCAAACAACTTTTTGGTGAACCCATATCTTTTGACCGCCGTGGCGGAATTTTCCATCCAGTTCACCCGGTATATAGCCCCTGCACAGCAGTTTAGAAAATGATGGACATAGTCAATTGCCTTGGAAATTATTTTATCGGGTTCGCTGATGTTGTTCATTATAAAATCGGAGAGTCTGTTCAGCAGCCTCAGTTCCCGGGAGCGCTCTTTCAGTTCCTGCTGGCTGCGGTAGAGGTCACCGACATCGCGCGCAATTCCCTGAATCGCAAAGGGCTCGCCATCGCGGTAAATCACCATAGAATTTATTTGATAGTATCTATACTCATCGTCAATTTTCACGCGCACCACATATAGATTGCCCCCCTGCTTTTCCTCCCTTTCAACCTTAAGACTTTCACGCGCGATAGGGATATCATCAGGGTGAATGATGGAAAGAAGATTGAATTTTCTCCAATCAATTCCCTTTTGACGGAAATACTCCCGCGCCGCCCTGTTCAAATATATAGCATTCCCTTCAAAATCGCATATATAGATAAAATCCGCAGAATTATCCACTATAGAACGGTATAAACTCTCAAAATCTTCGGCTTTAAAGATTTCTTTTAGCAAATTCTCCATAATTTATGGATAAATTCTGTATAGCATTCTCGGGAACGGAATTGTCTCTCTCACATGGGGAACCCCGCAAATCCAGGCGATAGTCCTTTCCAGCCCGAGTCCGAAGCCGCTGTGCGGCACCGAACCATAACGCCTCAAATCCAGATACCACTGATAATGCTCCACCGGCAAGCCAAATTCCTCAATTCTCGCCAGAAGTTTGTCGTAGTCGTCCTCGCGCTGGCTCCCGCCGATGATCTCCCCATAGCCCTCCGGCGCAATTAAATCGGCGCATTTGACCAACTCCGCGCGCTCGGGATGCTCCTTCATATAGAACGCCTTGATTTTCTTCGGATAATCCATCACAAACACGGGCTTTTCAAACTCCTCTGATATTGCGGTCTCCTCGTCGCCGCCGAAATCGTCGCCCCATTGGGTGTCAAAGCCCTTTTTCTGCAGGAGTTCTATTGCCTCGTCGTAGGTAATCCGTGGGAACGGCGGAGAAATTTTTTCCAGTTTTGATGTGTCCCGCTCAAGGACCTTTAATTCCTCCCCGCAGCGCTCCAGCGCCCTCTGCACAAGATACGAGACAAATTCCTCCTGAAGTTTTATATTATCGTCGTTGTCGTAGAAGGCTTCTTCCGCCTCAACCATCCAGAACTCAGTTAGATGCCGGCGGGTCTTGGACTTTTCCGCCCTGAAGGTGGGACCGAAATTGTATACCAGCCCGTGGGCGAAAATAGCCGCCTCAAGATACAACTGCCCGGTCTGGGCGAGATATGCCGTTCCGAGGTCAAAATACTGCGTGGAAAACAGTGTGGTGCTTCCCTCCGCCGCGGTGGGCGTGAGAATCGGGGTATCTATCCGCACAAAACCCCTCTCGTAGAAAAAGTCCACCACCGCCTTTTCAACCTCGTTGCGGACCCTCATAATAGCCCGTTGTTTGCGGGAGCGAAGCCACAGATGGCGGTGGCTCATAAGAAAATCCACGCCGTGCTCCTTCTTCTGAATCGGGTATTCGTCGGCGATATGGATTATCTCAAGACCGGTCAGTCCCAATTCGTATCCCCACGGCGAGCGGGCATCCTGACGAACCACCCCGCGCACTATTATAGAACTTTCCAACGTGAGTTTGTTATACAGGTCAAAGACATAATCGGGGGATTCGCCCTTAACTCCAACCGCCTGCACATAACCGGAACCATCGCGGATAATGAGGAAAATTATTTTCCCCTTAGACCTTTTGTTGTAGAGCCATCCGCGAATTTCAACTTCCTGCCCAACAAAATCTTTGAGTTGCCTTATCCAGACGATTTTTCCCTCCTTGCTGTGCCGAGCAAATGATAATACTTTCACCATAACTTTTTGTCAATTAAAAAGTTTCATTTATTAGTAAACCAACCGGGGAATTCAATAAAAAAGCGCCCTCCCGCAGAGGGCGCAAAAACGCATAAATTAAGGTTTTGACGGCACCACCGGATTAGCCGAAATACTCCTTGATTATCTTGAGGACTTCCTCGCCGATTCTGTCCTGAGCCTCGCTGGTGGTGGCGCCCAGATGCGGAGTCGCGGAAACCAGCGGATGGTTCATCAGTTCGGGGTTGATGTTCGGCTCGTTTTCCCAGACATCAATTCCGGCGCCCCAGAGTTTGCCGGAATTCAGCGCCTCCAACAGCGCTTCTTCGTCAACAACGCCGCCGCGCGCAGTGTTGATTATCACCGCCCCGTCCTTCATCCTGGCAATTTCTTCCCTGCCAATTATGGGCTTGTCGGTCTTGGGGACATGGAGAGTTATGATGTCCGCGCGGGCGAGAAGGTCATCCAGAGAGACCATCTCAACATAGTCCAGTCCGGGGTCGGTGATATAGGGGTCGTGAGCGATGATTTTCATTCCCAAAGCGTGGGCGCGCCAGGCAACCTCGCGACCGATTCTGCCAATTCCGATTATCCCCAGCGTCTTGCCGAAAAGTTCGTGTCCCTGCGATTCCTTTTTGATTTTTTTGAAATCGTCGCCCTTGCGAAGTCTCCAGGTTGAACGCGCAACGAAACGATACACCGAGAACATATGGGCAATAGCCAGTTCCGCCACCGACGGCGAGGATGCCGCCGGAGTGTTGCGAACATCAATCCCCTTGCTTTTTGCATACTCGTGCTTGATGTTGTCAATTCCCACGCCGGCACGGATTATGACCTTCAAACTTCCCAGACCGGCATCAATTACCTTCTCGGTGACTTTGGTGGCGCTGCGGACAACCATAGCATTAAATCCGGGAACGGTCTTTACCAGTTCGTCCTCGTCCATACCGGTTTTGTAGAGCACCTCGTGCCCCATCTGCTGAATTCCATCAATCAATTTCTGGGACACCTTATCACACACCAAAATTTTTGCCATTTTACACCTCCAGTTAATCGGTTTTCAACAAACCATAGGCGATAATTTTGTAAATTTGCTCCTTTATATGCCAGATTGAATCGCTGAAACCGATATCAACGACATAATCGCTTATAAAGTGCAAAGTTCCAGCGAAGGACACTGCACCAAGCACGGTGAGGGCGGCATATTTCTCTTCAATTTCCGGGTTGACCTCGCCTCTCTTTTTAGCCTCTGCCATAACCTCGGAGAGCAACTGCATAGACCTGAGCCCGTAATCCTTTATTTCAATAAACCGGGGATATTCTTCGGGGAAATGTATGTAGTTGACTATAAGAAGGATGGATTCGGGATTTTTCCTATACATCTCCGAGCCAGCCCGCACGAACTCAAACAAAAAGTCCTTGAAGGGTTGATTTCTGTCAATCCGCTCATATTCTGCCGCCAGTTGCTCAAACAACTCCTTGACGCAGGTGATAAACAACTGTTCCTTGGAACCAAAATAGTAATACACCATCGGCTGGGTGACCCCCGCCGCCTCAACTATGTCCCTTATTGTTGTGCCGTGATATCCCTTGCGGGCAAAAATTTTCACAGCGGCGTCAAATATAGCCTTCCTGACCCCATCATCAGCCGGGGAGGTTTTGGCACCTCCCCGGCTCACTCTCCCCACTTTCCTCATAGTCCTAAAATCTCCTCTATATCGTTCAGCAACTCCTTAATCTCATCAAGGGTCAAATCACCCATATGAGCAATTCTGAAGGTTTTTTCCTTGAGATTGCCGTAGCCGTTGGAAATCATCTTACCCCGTTTGCCCAGTTCCTCGTTGAGTTCGGCGACATTGATACCCCGGGTATTCGCCACTGTGGTCAGCGTGACGGATTCATAGCCGGGTTCGGCGAACAGGTCAAAATACTGCTTCGCCCAGCCGCGGACATATTCCGCCATCTCAAGATGACGCTTATAGCGGTTTTCCATCCCCTCCTCAAGGATTCTGTCCAGTTGATAATCCAGCGCAAAAAGATGCGGGATAGCCGGAGTTGTGGGGGTCTGTTTCCTGCCGTCATACTTCATAAACACCTGAATATCAAAGTAATATCCACGGTTGGGCACCTGCTTGGATTTCTCCAGCGCCTTTTCGCTGACGACTCCTATCGCAAGCCCGGCGGGAAGCGCAAACGCCTTCTGTGTGCTTGTGAGAATAAAGTCAACTCCCAACTCATCCACTTTCAGAAGGTCTCCGCCGGCAGAACTGACCGCATCAACACACCAGACAACATCGGGGTATTTTTTCATCACCTCGGACAGTTCCTCAATCGGATTGCGCACACCGGTTGAGGTCTCATTGTGGGTGTAGAGCAGGCAATCATACTCGCCGGTGGCAAGTTTTTTGTCAATTTCCTCTGTGGGCATATGCTTGCCCCACTCAACCTCAATCACATCCACTTCCTTGCCGTTCGCCCGGGCGATTTTGACCCATCTGTCGGAAAACGCGCCGCAAATTGTCCCAAGCGCCTTTTTTGCGATAAAATTCCGGGTGGCAAGTTCCATCAGCCCTGTCCCCGAACTGGTGGAAAGGATGACCTTGTTGTTCGTGTAGAACACCTTTTGCAGTTTGGGGATGATGGAACTGTAAAGTTCCTGGAACTCTTTGGACCTGTGCCCAATTTGAGGGGTGGCAAGTTTCTGCAAAACCTCCTCTCTCACCTCTGTCGGTCCCGGGATAAACAATTTCTTGTGCATCTTTACCTCCTGAAATATGTTTTATGCGATAAGGCAAACCTTGAAAATCAAGATAATTTTTGAGGATAATTTAGCAAGAAAATTTGTCAAAATTTTCTCTTTTCCCGAAGGATGGCGATAAAAAAGCAAAAGGGTATTTTGCTTTTTAAGACCCGATTTAGAACCTCAAGTCTGATTGCAAAGTTTCTCACCGAAAGCGGGGAGACAGTGTCGGTTCTTTTCAAGGGGGCGCTTGCCTCCACCGGGCGAAGGGATTCGCCAGCAGCAAACCTTGTGCCCTTCGCGGTGCTGGAAATCATCTACTATGAGAAAGAGACCCGTGAGGTTCAAACCGGGAAGTCAGTAGCCATAGTTGAGGATTTTCCGCAGATAAGGAAGGACTACGAAACGCAGGTTGTGGCGGCGAAATTTGTCAAAACCGCCATAATTCCCGTCAAAGAGGGCGACAGATACCCCGAAATATACGACACAATCGTAGCGCTGTTCCGCCAGTGGGATGATATAACCCGCATCAATCAGGATTTGATCTGGGCGGGATTTCTGCTGTCAATACTCAATTTTTCCGGTTTTGCGCCGGCGATACACCACTGCGCAGTGTGTCAGGGGCAACTCACCGAGACGGGATTAAAATTTTCGCCCTCGGCGGGGGGGATAGTGTGTGGAAATTGCCCTGCACCAGAGGACAGTATCAATATAACGCCGAAAATCAAAGATGCCCTTGTATTTTTGCTCTCCAATCCCTTCAGGAGATACGGCAAATTGAATTTATCTGCCAAAGAATCTCGCCTTGTGCGGGAGATTATGGAAAAATTCTGGAATTATCACATAGGCAAACCGCCACACAAATAAAAAAGCCCGCCAAAATCTGGCGGGCTCATAGGATTCTCATAGAATTTGGTAATTAGTAGACCCTCTTGTATCCCTGAATTTTCTGGAACTTATAACTGATGTGGATGTTACCGTAGTCATCCTCGGAGTTAACCGTCAAAAGCAGATAATAGTCTCCGTCAATTTTTACATAATAACTATCACCGATGGTGACGCTCACATATGCGGTTCCAGTATCGGGAGGATATCCATTGCCATCGTCGGGGGCGAATGCAGTGGCACGAAGCCCGGACAGGTCAGACCACTCCGGCATTACATCAGGGGAGTTCAGTGTCTGGTCTCTGCTGTCCCAGACTACATCAATTTCGGGAGCATATTCGGCACGGGCGCTGTAAAGGATATATTCTCCGCTTTCTCTATCCCACGCTATACCGCTTTCATTGGCGGTTTCCCATCCTCCAAGCAAAATACCCTCCCTGTCAACCGTCTGAGTGCTGTAAGAAACCTCCTCGCTCTCCTCATCACCTCTGTACGCAGTAACTGAGATTGTTCCCAGTCCATCAGGACGGAAACTATAGTTGCACTCTCCGGGTTCAGTGGAGTCTATAAGTTCCCCGTTGAAATAAATATAATACCCGTCTATTCCGTCCTCTGTGTCCTCGGTGGGGGAAGCGATCCACGAAACGATAAGTCCCAAACCAGTTGCATCGGTTGGGTCAACTGCAACCGATATTCTTGAAGGCGGATCTATAGGACCTGTGGGTTCCTCCTCACATCCGGAAAAAATCAACACAACCATAGCCACCAATGATATCCACCATATCTTTTTCATACCTTACCTCCTGATTTATCTGTTCGCAGAGTCCCGCTTTCTACCTTACATCTTTCTACGAACATTTTTCTTCTTTTTAGAAGTCGCAGGCTTAGCCTTCTTTGTGGACTTTTTCGTCTTCCCCTCTTGGGACACATTCTGCTGAGTTCCCTGCTGGGCTTGCTCCTGAGTCTGCTGCTCAGTCTGGAAAAGTTCGGGATGATTGGTCTTGAGGTCATTGATGGTCTTTTCCAACTTGTCAACACGGGTCTGCAGTTTGGCAAATTCTGCGTTCATATTGTTGAGTTGAGAGGTCAGGTCATCAATCTGCTGTTTGAGCGCAGCAGCAGTGCCAGACTCCTTACACCCGGAAAACGCAAAAATACCAATCAACAACACTGCCGGCACTACCCACCATACCTTTTTCATCTTGCCCTCCTTTCAATTTTAGTTGCGGACTAAATAATAATACCGCCTCTGGATTTCGTCAACTATTTTCTCATCAATCAAAAGGGAAACCCCTCTTCAGGGTTTCCCCATCACAACCTCGGATGCTCCTCTACCAGCGCACAACAATCAACAAGCCACGACCGGCTACCTCACCAGAACCGCCCTTTTGATCACAGAATGCTCCCCGGCGTTTATGTGAATCAGGTACACGCCGGTGGGAAGTTCTGCGCCGGAGTTATCTGTGGCATCCCACACGAAGTTGTGGAAACCAGCCTCCAGCACCCCACGATACAGATTCCTGACCAGATGACCATTGAGGTCAAACACCTCCACGCTCACAGGAGTTTCCTCGGTCAGTCCAAGGCTGACATTGGTTGAGGTGTTAAACGGCGTTGGCGCCACATTGACCACCAATTTGTTCGGCAGGACAACATTGTCCTCAAGTGAAGGAGGCGGAGGCGGAGAACCGGCGGCATAATCTCTGTCACTGAACACTCTGCCAAGCGCCGCATAAGCCCTGTCCATAGTAAGAGTCCCATCGCCGTTGAGGAACAGCCAGTAAGCCTTCCCCGGCTCAAGCACCGAGGACTCAACATAATCCGAGCCATCATAGGTGAACACCGGCGGAATCAGAAGACGGTCAGGAACAGTCTGAATAGCGGTGATTGGATAGCCATCAGGATACATCGGACCGCCGAGCATCACCCAGCCGCGGGTGAACTCGGTATGGACAGTGAACACCGGCGCACCAGCGATATCCACATCCACATCCTGATTGGAATACACCCAATATCCCCTGCCGGGCTCAATCTCATCCACAGGATAGTATGCCCTGGTGGAATTATCATACTCAAACACCGCCACCGCAGTGGGGAACAACTGCTCCCAGTCCGTGGTGGGCGGAATTACCGGAAGCGCCACCATATTCCATCCGTGGTTCAGATGAATTGTGCAGACGACATTGTCATCGTCCGTGGGGTCATTGGGGTTGGTGCCCAGAGCGACTTCCTCGCCGTCGCTGAGCCCACCGCCATCGGTGTCATAACTGTGCGGGTCGGTTCTGTTCTCGTATTCCTCAAGATTGGTCAAACCATCGCCGTCAGGATCCCCAGAGGCGATGTCGGGAATCGTGTCCGAGCCGAAGAAGTAAATCTCCCAGTCATCGGCGATTCTGTTGCCGTTGTCGTCGGCGTCGGAGTTCGGGTCCAGAAGCGGCGAGGCAAGTTCGGACAGGTCCGACACGCCATCGTTATCACTGTCAATGCTGTTCGGGTTGGTGCCTGCGGCATACTCATCGCGGTTGGACACAAGGTCGCCATCGGGGTCATCGGCAGGATTGCTCTCGTTGGGCGAATCAAAGTAGAAGTTCTCCCACCAATCGGGAATTCCGTCGCCATCCTGGTCAGCGACATCGTAGAATCCAACATAAATCGTATCCGGCGCACTGAGATTGAGCGCAGAGTCAACAGCGGTGATTATCAGCATATAGTCGGCGCCGAGCATAAGTTTGTCCACCACATACTCGTGGACATCGCCGGGGATTTCCGTCTGCAGGAACACATCGCCGTCGGTGTTGGCGACCCTGAACAGATACTCATACACTCCGCCCTCGCCGGTCCACGCCACATCCAGAGTCCTTTCCGCCAGATTCGGCGTGGCGTAGTCAAAGGCAACAGCGGGCGGGATTGTGTCCCTGTCGGCGGGGTCAACACCGCCCGGCACGACGATGAGAATCTCTCCCTCGTTGCCGGAGTTGTCATAGGCGGAAATCCCAAACACAAACGCCGTCCTCAGACTCTCCGGAATCATAACCTTGGCGTTGTCAAACAGGAAGTAGTTGGCGCCGGCGACATCGTTTCCCTCCCACCAGTCGTAAGTGCCATCGCCGTTGTCCCAGCCCTTGTAAACCTTATATCCGGCGATATCGGGTTCGTTCACACGCTCCCAAACAAGGCGGATATTTTCATCATCCACCCACGAGGCGATGGCGAACTCAGGCGCCGACGGCGGAATGGTGTCCTCGGGGAAGTGAATCACAGTGGCGCTGTCAACAAATTGAGCGAAACGGTTATACTTATCCTCGGCGTAAGCCATCAGGATATAATCGCCCTCAACAAAGCCGAGGTCCTCAAAGGCGAAGTTCCGGTCAACCGGTTCATCGCCGGCGAGGGTGAGTTCTGCAATCGGCTCAGGACCAGATTGAATATCCAGAGGCTTGAGCATAAGGGTCAGATACACGGTGTCCTCGGGGCTGACGCCGTCAACACCGCCGGTGATGTGGAAACCATCGGAGTTGACCTCGGTGGAGAGCGCAATCTCCATAGGACGATAGAATCCCTTAACCTGCACAGGGTGGTCCGAATCGCCGGCGGGAATGTCGCTCAGATGCACGGTCCAGATACCGGGGATGTTTCTTTTGACCGCAATTCCACGATAGAAATTGCCGTCGTAATATCCCTCAACCCTCACAAGTTCGGCGTCCTCGTCAAAGGAGCAGGAGTCAAGGGTAATCAGATGACCATCGGGCGTCTCAACGGAAATGTTGGGCGTGATGTCCTCATCAGTCCTGACTATGAACAGGTTAACCTCGGTGTTGCCGATATTGTAAGCAAGGTCCTCCTCCACAGTGGACTTGTAGAATCTTCTATACATCTCCACAGGTGTGTAGGAGCGAGCCTCCTCCATAAGCGAGGTATGTCCGTCAATGTATGCGAATGTGGGTCTGAGTCCGAGGAAATTGAGATAAGCCTCACCCTTGACGCCCCAGTGTCCGCCGGAGTCTCCGCCGTGGTGGAACTCGCCGTAGTAGAGAGCACCGTCAACCTCAATGTCGCGGGTCGGGAACAGCCAGGCGATTGCGTGATGTCTGATGTGGACCTCAGCGTCGGTGGTGCCGAGAAGATGGAACCTTCCAACAGGCTCACGCCACATAGACAGATCCGTTCCGCCCTGCGCCCAGATATGGTCGGTGATTCCGGTTCGCAGGTTGGCATAACCCATAAGCGCCCATCCGCCGCCGCCGTAGTTCCACCAGTAGCGGAATCCTCCGGAACCACGGGCGAGGTGCTCAAGGAACCTGACATCCCCCTCAAGTGCGAACATATCCTCGGCAAAATCTATGGTCACCTCGGGTTCCATTCTCACCACAGAGCCGAAATACGGCACCGATGGACCACCCGACAACTGGCATCCAAACTGAACAAACACATTGTCAGGGTCGGTAATGTGGCGGACCTCTCCTTCAACTCCGGTGAGGAAGAAGCCTGTGCTTCCGAGAGGAACCCCCGGACTCCAGCCCATAAACTCAAGCCTCACATCGTCCATCCCGACATCACGGATTATGGTGACATAGGCGCCGATATATGTGTCTCCGCCGAGGTCTGGCATAAGCCCGGAGATGGAAAGCCGCCCGCCGCCGGAGAACCGGGTAATCATACCATCCTCCCAGACAAGGCGCATCCTCGCCCTGCGGATACCCACAGTGTGTCCACCAGCCGGGAACACAAAGTCCGGAAATGTAATGGCAAGGTCAAGATTTATCAGTTCCCCGTGATATATGGCAAGAGAACGGGCGTCAATTTCAAAATATCCGCCGTCAATGAATGTGGTTGACGGAATCAGCGAAGAGTTAACCTTGAGGTAAATCCTGCCAGCCTCAATTGTATCGCCGGTGACATAGGCATCCCGGAATTTGAACTGGAACGCATTATCCCACAGCCCGATCTGAAAATCATCAATGAACCACTCCACCTCGCCGTCGTAATAACTGCGCCTGTGAACGCCAATTCCGCCGATGAAGTTGGGACCATTGTTGATTGCGATTTCGCCGGAAATCTCCCAGTAGCCGTCGTCTATGTCAATATAAGCGGGGTCCAAAGATGCGGTGTAGGAGAACGGCGCCCCCAACAGCGAATCCGGTGTGATTCTATCACGGATGGAATCCGGAAGCATTGAGGTGGAGGGGTCAAATCTGAAACGAATTCCGGAAGATGTCAGGTCAAATGCCCCGCCATACACATAGGGCATTGAGCCATCCTCGTGCACAAACCGGGCGACACCGGTCCCCGCACCAAGGTCAAGGTCAATGTATGCCCCCAGATCGCCGACGGAACCTATGCGGGCAATGGTGTCCCCCTCGCTGTTGACAAACCTGATGTTTCCGTAGATTCTGTTGCCATCTATGTGGTTGGAGCAAATCTCATAGGAGCCGTAATCAACGCAGGTGAGTTCCTCATACACATTGCCCACAAGAATCACAGTGTATTCGCCCACTTCGGTGTGGACGAACAGCGTGCCGGCATATTCGGTTGAGGAGGAATACGGGCAGAATCTGATTGTTATGTATCTGTATGAGCCGGGGTCAACGGTGAAGGTGTCGTGTTCGGTGATGGTGAACGCCCCCGAACCCACAAGGGTCAGCCCCGTGACGGCGATGGGTGTGTCCCCGTTGTTGCGCACGGTGATTCGCTTGGTCTCGCACTCGTCCGTGGCGACGCTGTCAAACAGCAGGACCTCGGGGGTCACCGAAAGGTTCATCATAGGTGAGGCGGTCCCCACGCCGCTGAGGACAACACTCTTGATGGGTGAATGCGAATCGTTGGAGAAAATTGTCATCCTGCCAGCAATTTCGCCGGTATCGGAGGGACAGAAGCGGACCTCAACACTGTCGGTGCCATCGGGAGCAAGGGACATCGGACCGGAGAAAATAACCGTGAAATCGCTTCCCTCGGTTCTGATGGAATCAATCCTGAGGGTGTCATCGCCGGTGTTTGAGAAAATCAGGTGGGCGCTGGCACATTCTCCCACGGAAACTTCCCCGAAGTCCATAGGGTTAGGGGAAACATTCAACTGCGCTCCGGTGGGCGAGTAAACCCAGATGGAGGCAAAGGCAGTATCCGAATTCCCGCAGGGGTCATAGACCACAAGGAAGACATTATACATTCCCTCGGTGGTGTATGTATGAGAGGTGATTGCGGCGGTATCTGAGGAGCCATCGCCGAAATCCCAGCGGCGGGAGACTATGTATCCCGTGGAGGTATCGGTGAAATAAACCGTCAGCGGGGCGGTGCCCACTGAAGGCGATGCCCATATCCCCGACACAGGCTCGGGACAGCCCACATTTATCTCAACGGTGACAGTTTCGGTGTAGCAGAAATTGGAGACCACTAACATAGCGGTGTATGTTCCCGGCTCGGTGTATGTGTGGACCACAGAGTCAGCCAGGGAACTGTCGCCATCGCCGAAGTAGATGACGAAATTGTCCACAGAGCCGGTGCTCTGGTTTTTGAAGGTCACCTCAAGCGGGGCGGTTCCCTCAACCGGGAACGCATACAGGTTCGGGGAAATCTCCTCGCAGCAGTTCTTGTCAAATCTCACATCGTGGTCCTCGCTGGAATACGCCTCTTCCCACACCACCACAGGACATCCGCCGGGAGCCTCATTGGACACAGCGACAGCCGGATAGGTCTCGGCGGCGGTAGCCTCATCGGAGACATCTATTCTGCCGCTCCAGTATTCTTCATCATAGTTGAGGGAGGCGAATTTAATTTTGCCCTGCTCCCAGTAGGCAGCCATAAACCCGGTTTCGCCGGCGGCGACATCGGGGAACTTTTCATTGAAATATGACGCATCTACAGAGCCGTCGCTCCAGGAGGAGCCGCCATCGGTGGTGCGGACGAACTTTATATCGTGGTCGGAATCGGAGAAGCGATAGGCATAGACGACAACGGCATCATCGCCATTGGCGGCGATTCTCGGCTGGAAACCGGAAGATGCAATCTCAGAACCCGACCAGGAGGCTCCGTAATCGGAACTTATGGCACACCACAGAGCGCCGGTCTCACCGGACGATGTCTGTGTCACTATGGCGATTTTGCCCCCGGTCAGGTAGGCGATATCGCAGTAGTCGGTTCCGGTGCTGGTGAAATCCATCGGGCTCCAGGTCACGCCGAAATCGGTTGATTTGGCAAAGTGGACATCCGTGTCAAAAATGCTGTTGGAGATGTAGGCGACATACACATAGTAATAGGAGTCGCCGTCCACGGTTATGCGGGCGTTGTATTTTCCCGTGAATGCGGAACCATCAACGGAATGGGTTTCGCCGCCGGAGCCGGAAAAACTGAATCTGGCGACCTGGACATCGTTGCCGCTGGTGTGATAACTTACAAAAACCCAGTTCTGCACTCCTTCACCGATGGCGATATCTGGACAGTGA
>Ga0256842_1001811_pt1 | contig 16414 bp, 25 predicted proteins | sample 4559240metaG_FD_185973 | JGI IMG/M metagenome (GOLD analysis project Ga0256842, IMG submission 185973) | Hydrothermal vent microbial communities from Guaymas Basin, Mexico - 4559-240 | ecosystem: Environmental > Aquatic > Marine > Hydrothermal vents | place: Mexico: Guaymas Basin | collected...
CCTCTCTACGAAACTTCCAAGCTCTTCAAATTTTTCTTCGGTTCTCGAGCACGCCTTCCTCGATGTGGAAGTATCGAGCTTCCAAGCATGAGTAGGCTTTCACCACCGCTACCACGTATCTATGCTCGGCTATCGATCCCGATGCTCTTGATCATCGTTGCGTGCAGTATTCAAAGGATTTCTCGGTCTAGAACAGTCGAGGGAGATCTAACGCCGTAGGTAACGAGAGGTACGAGTGCTATCTCTCCGTTCTCCATCTTCGCAATTTCTAGAACGATATCGCACCAATCCATGTATACGGCTGGAATGGGTTCTCTACGATCGAGGTTGATGTACCTGATGGCGGTGACGCCAATCTTCCTGAGAGCATTTATTGCGTAGGATTCGTATCTGTAGAGATACGTTTCGGCGTGTCTGTGTGCGTGGAAGAGCTTCTCTATATCGAGGATGAATAGCAGGTCTATCCCGTACCTAGTGCACAGCTCGATTTCTTCGCGTATCACGATGTTGGGGCTTATAGCTAGCGGATCGAGGTACTTTACGAAGAGATTCTTCGCAGCGCTACGCTCTTCGGCGACCCTGCGTAGGTATCGAACGTATCTAGGGTTGTACGTAAGGAATGCGATCCTATACCCTTCCTCTAAGAGCTTCGTCGCGTAGTCGTGAAGCCATCGATAGAAGTTCGTATCGCTGAAGCTGATCTCCCTACCAACGATAAGAACAGCGGTTCCGGGCTCTATGACGGGTGGAAGCACTTGTCGTAGCCTATCGTTGTCCACGACCAACGGCTTCCTGTCTCTGCGTATCTTCGTCGATGCAACGTGGTTCAGTACGATGATGCCGCTGGAAGAGATTTCGAAGGGTATGGTAGCGAGCTTTATCTCGTGTCCACGGAACTTCTTGAATATCATCGCTCTCTCCAGCACGGTTCGGCAACGGTAGTCGAGCTGGATAACGATGTCGGCAACGTATTCGAGTAGCCTTATATCCGGATCGTTTTCCTCGAGAATGTCTGCAACCACGACGAGGATTCCCTTGCTTCGAGACGCTAGCTCGTAGAGAACGTTCTGCAGCCATGCTCTCTTGCTTGGATAATCCTTCAGCAACTTCATGAGCGGAGTCACGCTATCGATCACGACGATGTCGTACCGCTCGAAGTTCTCGGAGATCGTCTTCGATACGTACTCCGCTAGCTCGGGAACCCCTGCCATAGGAACCCGAATGATCTTGAGCACACCGTTCCTATCAAGGTACTCGACATCCATTCCGAGGGATCGCATCAAGAGCAAGAGCTTGGTCGAGTCTTCGTTGAGCGACATGTATAGGATGCGGCTATTCTTGAGACGAGCGTTTCTGTATGCAAGTGATAGAGCGAAGATAGTCTTGCCAGCTCCTGGAGGTCCCTCGATTAACAGCGTACAGCCTTCATCTATGTAGCCAAACAATTCATCGAGTTCCTCGCATGGAAAATGGTATCCCATACCCCCGAACTCCCTAGGGATAGCCTACGCTTCGAAATTACTAAACTTTAGAGAAGATGGTTCGAGTAAACTCCCTCAGCCCCTACTTCGACCCCCTTATCGGGGGGGCATCCGGGGCTTCACAGGTCATCCACGGTAGTATTTGCTTCTCTCCGCTTTTATACCCTTGCTCCTCGAGTTGGTACGATGCTGGTATGCTTTGGTGATGAGAGCGGTGCTCCGTTGAGATGTTCCTACATGTACATGGCTATACTATGCTTCGAAAAGAGGATCGGATTGGCTTCGGAAAGACATGGATCCGAGCTAGCTTACGAACTCCGTAGATTGCTATCGCTCGAACGTGCTCGTGAACTCAAGTATAGGCTTCTACGGAAGAGGATACGTAGCTCTGATCTCCTTAACAAGGTTGTAGAGCTTCTACGTAGCTACGTAGCTGCATGGATCTGCACATCGATTCACGTAATCGATCCTTCGAAGGCTAGGGTAGAGCTTCTGAGGAAAGGGATCGAGGATCTATCCCACGTACTTCGCGGTGGAGAGGTGTCGATACTGATTCTAGATGTTCAGAGCATCCATAGTCCTAGGAAGGTGTTTGCAGAGCTTCGTAGGTATGGAAAGGAGTTGGGGATAACGATTCGTAGGATAGAGATGAGGTCGAGTAGCGTCGTGGATGGTATCCAGCTAGCGGATCTCTTGGCTGGTCTCTGTAGGGATGGCTTGGTAGCTAAGGTTTTTCGTGGTTAGCACCGACTATCGGTGAGGTGCTTGCGTTGATAGGAATCGCGTACTCTCGAAGCGATCCAGCTAGCCTCGGAGCTGCCAAGATCGTTCTGGAAGAACTTCGTTGCCGTGCTACCGGTAAGGATCTCTACAGATGCGAGGAGCTAGACGTGTACGTGATAGGCATGGATGTGGACGTGGTGTACATGGACGATCTCGAGAAGTTCTCGAGCGTGGTGGATACCTTCGTCGTTCTGTCTAGGCATAGCAGCGCTTCGAGGATACCCATCCTCAGCGTACATACCCCTGGGAATCCGGGTCCCGAAGCTAGGTACGGTGGAAAGCCGTGGGAACTCGCGTTCTCGAACCCAGTACTCGGTTGGTTGATCCTTAGGGAGCTGGCTAGGCTACGCGATGAGGAGAAGCTCGAGGATGTCGACGTCGTTTACGAGGCTACGCACCACGGACCTACATCGATATCGAAACCCGTTACCTTTGCAGAGATCGGTAGCTCCGAGGATAGGTGGAACGATCCTAGAATGCATCGAGTACTAGCAACCGCAGTACTCGAAGCTATTCGTAGATACCTAGCCGGTGGAGAGACGTGTATCGAAACCGTTGGTTTCGGAGGACCGCACTACGAGAAGATCTTCACGTCTAGAGCTCTGAAGTACGGCGAGTGCTACGGCCACATCATCGCGAAGTACGTTCTCAACGACCTAGATGGAGCGGGGTTGGAGAGAGTTGCTAGGCTAGCGATTGAAAGAACTCTGAATGCGAGGAAAGTCGTTCTCGAGAAGCTTAGATCGGATGCGAGGAAGGTGATTAGGAAGGTAGCCGAAGAACTTGGTCTAGAGGTAGAGACGCTCTGATGCGGGTAGCGTGGAGAGCGGTAGGCGGATCGATACGTGTAGCGCTATGCATCGTGCTGTGGTTGTATCAGTGTATTCGTTGACGAGGGTGGCGGAGATTCGTAGCTATAACTCTGTTACCGAACGAGCTGATGGGAGCGGCGTTGTATAGGTACGTCGATGGTAACGTAGCTATAGCCCCTACCCCAAGCATTGAGGAGCTAGGTCCGTTATCGAGTAGATTCAAGCTTGTCGTGATCCTCGTAGACGAAGAGGAAGCAGGGTATCCACGTAGTTTGTGGAAGAGGTACGGAGTCGAAACGGTATACGAACCCATACCTGCTCTGCAGGGAATCGAGATACCTAGACTCCATCGCATCGTGAAGAAGATCGCGAACTTCGTTGCGAAAGGACGAGGCGACGTACTGATACACTGCTTCGCTGGTAGAGGTCGTAGTGGTATGGTTGCTGCTGCCTACCTAGCCTACCGTTACGGTCTCGATGGGCGTAAAGCCATCGAGTTCGTTAGGCAACGAGTACCGGGAGCAATCGAGACAAGGGATCAGGAAGCTGTTGTCGAAACGTACGCTTACCTTCTCCGAATGCTCGGCTACGAAGCTCTCGATGCAGTCGTAGCTCTAGGCAACCGTTTCGAATGGGGTTCGAGAGATGATGGTGCTAGGCACGCAACCGCTGTAACGATCTTCGCTACGAGGTTCCTCAACGCTCTATCCACCGAGTTAGGCATCGATAGAGATGGTGCCGTAGCTATGTTGATAGCTTCGCTGCTCCACGACGTAGGTAGAGCTCTTGGAGAACCGCACCACGAATACTCCTACAGAGCGATACTCGGCTCCGAAGAGCTTCGCGTACTTCCCCGCAACATCGTGGAGCTCGCGGCGTTGATAGCTCTACACCATAGAGAGTCTACGGATCCTAGAAACGATTCGCGAACAGCATCATATCGAAACATCGTGTTGCCGTTGATAGGGATCGTACGCACGGCCAACGCTCTAGACGCATTGCATAGGTGGAGCGTTGCAGACGTAGCGCTCGAGCTACGTAGCTCTCGAATAGTGGTAAAAGCTTTCTGTAGAGATAGCGTCGATGGATGTAGCTACGAGGTGAGCAATGCTTATAGAAGAAGCGTTCTGCTGAGAGAAACCCTTGCTAGAGACATCTACATCGTATGCAGCTAGATCTCTACGAACTACGCAACGATTCTACATCGATACGCAAGCCCAAACCCGCCGTCCGTAGCACACAATCTAGTCAACGCAGTAGTGCGAGCTCCTACGAGGATCCAAAAGAACGGATTGAAAAAGCTCTTCGAGGCTACGAAGATTCTTCCTCCTTAACGAACCTTCTCTACAAGCCCTGCCTCGGTTAGCCTATCGATGATCTCTACGACGGCGCGGTAGATCTCTTCCTTGTCTAGCTCCGAACCAGCGTTCTGCACTATGTTCTCCACGATCGTACCCACGCTAGTCCTGCCATCGCATAGCGACCACACGAAGTATACGGCCGGAGATAGCGCGTAGACACGCTCTTCATCTAGCTCCACAACGAAGTTACCGCGATCGATTCCTAGCTCCGTACCCTTCCTAGCGTAAACCTCGTTCCATCGCTCGTACATCATCGCTACCTACCTCTCTTACCTCTACGCCTTCCGAAACCCCTTCTCCCAGAGGTACTCGATCTAGGCTTAGCATAGCTTGGAGGTACCTCTGGGTACTCCTCCGGAACGCTCTCGGCATCGACTACAGCATCGTCGTCCAGCCTCGTAACCGTGCTACTCCTACCTATGTTGAGCTGTACCTCGCCTCGGTACAGCGATACCCATGCACCACGAATCTCAGCAACATCGCCAACAGCAAGGGAAGCAGCTTTCGATCCCCACGCCACTAGCTTTACCCTACCCGTCTCGTCGCCAACGATGTACTCACCAATCGTTCTCTCGCCACTACGAGTCCTAATGCTTCGGATCCCAAGGCTTTCGAGAACCCTTACCACAACGCTAGCGTTCTCCATACCGGGTCTAAGCTCCTTCACCTTGACCAGGGATTCGAGGTTTCGAGATCCAGACATCTCGCATCGAACTCGGGAACTCAGTTGTGAGAATCCTTAGCGCTAGAACCTTTATAAAGTTTGCGCATCTCTTCAAAACGTTGTTGAAGAGATGAACGATCTCGACACATCGACTCCGAGACGCGTTTTCAGAGAGTTGAGATCGATCGAGGCATCGCTAAGAATGCTCCTCGACTTCCCTAGCCCCCTCTTCCAATGCTTTCGCTTGCTCTCCATCTACCTTCCTGAGGAGCGTCATCAGCTCCCCTACGTGTACCTTCTCCTCCCTAGCGATGTCTAGGAGAACACGCTTCGCTTCCGGATCATCGACTGCGTTGGCTAGCTGGATGTAGAGGTTTATAGCATCGAGCTCGCCCACGATCGCAAGCCTAAGTGCCTGCGCTAAGCCCTCCCTATCGAGCTTCCTTCCATAGATATCGAGAGGGTTCTTCGAGAGCATAGATGCGTCCCCTACCTCTACGTGCTTAGCATGGTAAAGAGTCGTCGAGCCGGCGATGGGTACGGAGAGCGTGGAACCATCGTCGTGGATACGGTTCTCTGCGTAAGATCTTCAAAACCTTGCGAAGCGTATCGCGTCTCGGTTGGGGGATCTCGGTGTTTAGAGACTACGTGATTAGGCTTCCCGAGATAGGTAGGGAGATCTACTTCGTTGATCGTGAGGTAGAGCTTGCACAGCTCGAGCAGATGGCTCTGCATGGATACGTGTTCCCGGTAGCTATCTATGGTCCGGAGGGGTGCGGTAAGACAACGCTTCTACGGTGTTTCTTCGATGCTATACGTAGAAGGAATGGGAATACGGTGGCTATCTACATCGATGCTCTCGAAGAGAACGATATTCGTCGAGCACTCCATAGCTCGATCGAAGAGCTGTGGAACGTTGTTGAGGTATCGCTGCAGTTCCTACCCGTAGGTACTCAGCTTGCTAGGAGCATCGTTGCGATGCTTAGGAAGCTACACGAGAAGGTGCCTCTTCGTGGAAAGAACGTTGTTGTGATCGTAGACGATGTTTATCGAGCTATAGGTTTGGAGAACGTTGATAGGTACACCAAATCGTTGTACGAATCGATAGACTATCTCCATAGGTACATGGATGTAGGGAAGGTGTTGATACTCCTAACTACGTCGGAAGGTGTTTCGAAGAGGGAACTCCATAGACATACCTACGTACACGTATACATGCTGTGGAACCTACCTAGGGAAGGATTCGAGGAACTCGTTCAACAGCTCGAACCGCCTAGGAATATCGATACCGATACGTTGTGGAGGTTGACGGGAGGTAATCCACGGGCATTGATAGAGTTGGCGAGGCTTGGTTGGAGCATTGGGTTGTGGAGAGCGAGGATCTTCGAGGATAGGATACGTAGAGTCCTCAACCTAGTCGATAGGGATAGGCTTAAGTCTCTAGCCGAGGATCCAGACAGCGATTGGAGAACGGCTGAGTTGCTGGAGGAGATGGGGTTGATGATAGAGCTGAAACGCGTTCTTGTCCTTGGACGTGCACCGGATCCAGATCCCGAGCTAGGGATAGGAAGAGATTGGGCGTGGCAGCTACCCGTGTACAGAGATCTCTTGCTGGAAGCACTACGTAGGTAGATCCATGTACGTGCCTACCCATGGTTCCGAGAACGTATCTAGGCAAGGCGTAACCGTCTAGCTATCGGGTAGCTCGCGGTATGGAGATTCGTTTCCTAGGTGCTGAGAGTCTCGGTGTTAGGAGCCTATCCCTCTTCATCGATCTAGGTGCTAGGAAGATCGTTATCGATCCCGGAGTCGCTCTAGGGTTCTACAGACGTGGTCTTCACCCCCATCCTCTTCAAGCGGTTTTCTCGGAGATCACCAAGGTTAGGATAGTCAAAGCTCTTCGTAGCGCTAGCGATGTCGTGGTAACGCATCTCCATGGAGATCACGTTCCGCTGTATCGCGCCAACCCTTTCCAGCTACCGCTCGACGTGGTTAGGATGGTTGTGCAGAGGAAGGTGTTTCTATGGATGAAACGGTTCGAGGATATGAGTAGCCTAGAGCTCGCTAGGGCTAGGCACCTCATCGATTGCCTCGGCGATAGGTTGGTGCTACGCCAAGGATCCCACGACGATTGCGTAGAGCTCCTGGGTCCCTATTCCCATGGATTGGAGAAGAGTAGGGTTGTTGGAGTCGTTGCTAGGCTGGGATCCAGAACCTTGGTGCATCTCTCCGATACGCAGCTCCTGGTAGACGATGTTGTGAAGGATGTTCGCGAACACGATCCCTGGATACTCATCGTTTCGGGACCCCCTCTCTACAGATACCATGGTGCTTCCCGTGAGAGGCTCGCCGAGATCGCTAGGCTAAACCTAGCGAAGCTATGTAGCTACGCGGACTACGTGATCGTGGATCACCACCTACTGAGATCCGTAGACGGATCGATGTGGCTCGACGAGGTTAGGAAAGAGGTTGGGGATCGAGTTATGTGTGTAGCCGACTTCATCGGATCTCCACGACTACTGCTGGAAGCATGGAGAGAGGTTCTCTACGAAACCATTCCTACGAACCGTAGATGGTTCCTAGAACAGAGCTACACGGGATGCGGAGAAGCAATAGCTACGTATAGAGAAATCGTTGAAGAACTCGTGAAGAACCTACCCCGAGAAACAACGGTGGAGCTAGACGAAGTACGTAGACATCTCAGGGAGTTATCAACGCAATTCCTTGACAAGGATATGGATAGACGTACCTAGCCATCGAGCTTCATGATCGATGCCATCGTAGTCGCAGCAATATAGTGGTACCGGTGCGTGGTCAAGATCATTAAAGCTATCTGCAATGCGTTGAGTTCGGGGAGCTGTAGTCATGGTAACGACGCCATGGTTTCGAAGCTGTTTACATACATCGTTGTAGGACTCTAGAGGTATCTGGGAGATACATATATACTGCTGGAATAGTGCTGGAATAGAGAAGTATGGTCATGCCGGTCATTCAGTAGTGTTCATGGTTATCGACAAGTATAGTCTGAACGTTGTTAAGGCTTATCGTATCCGTGATCCTAGTGGTCAGACAAATATTGACTTGAGATTTGTACACGTTAATAGTGATACGTAACGTTATCTTGGCTGGTAACTATGCGGGTATCCTCGTATTAATTCTCAATCTAAGCAATGTTCCGAGCAGTATAGGACCTTTCGTTATCGAGGATATCACCGATGAAATCAGAGCAGCACGTAGTGGAGAACAGACTACATACGAGTTTAGCTTCGAAGGAACCTCTATGACTCCGTCTGAGCCTGATTACAGCATCGATGATGTCGAGGTAGAGAGGGAGGTTATTGGTGGTGGTAGTGGTCAGCCCTATGCAAACATGTCTATCGAGGATGGTTATCCGAATCTTACGGCTAACTATGGTGGTGACTACATTCTCAATACGAGTTTCTTTGCTGGTCTTAACTACGTTATTGATGTTCGTGGGAAGGCTGTTGATGGTCTCGATTCCTGGGGTACTGCGTTTAGGGCTAACGAGAGTGGTTACTGGTTGTATAAGGTTACTCACAATGCTGATCCTCCGTTCAATAACAGTGTTGAGCTGTATAGGAACGAGGATTAGGGGAGTTCTATGGCTATGGTAACTACGGTGTGGTTGATCATCTAGAGGATTACGAGAACTATACCTATGAATGGAAGCATGAGATAGTCGAGGTTCCATCGCAAGGTTCTACATAGCTGAACCAGATGAACAGCACTACCGCATGGTTTACGAAATCGATCTTGGTTCCTCAAACATCTCTATCGGTGGTATAGGTATCGAGATCTACAGCTCGACCACGTTGATAGACTACATAGCTGTTGCAAGAGACACCAAGGCATGCATACATGGTCCTCCGTGGTCTAGCGGTATATGCTGGAATGTTACGGGTATCGTAGACAACGAGTATGGGCGTAGATACACGGTTTCGTTGATGCCTAACGCGAGTGGTTACGTAGAGATACCTATGCTAGACTACTTCTACCGTATCTACGCCAAGAACGTTACTCTAGTCATCGAATGGTGGTTCTGCAACAACGAGGATAGAACTGGTGAGAGCGGTACCAAGTTCAAGACTGTGTTCGAGAGTGTGAAGCTCGTTGGTGGCGATATCTACGAGCTGGTTATCGAACCCATGCCGGATGCCTTCGTGAAGATCCCGGTGGTTATCAGGAATATCTGGAGCGAGTCCATCGATGTGAGTATCTACCTCAAGGGCATCGCCTACGGTACTCTCAACGGTAGTAGGTACCTAAAAATCACGTTGATCGATAGCGATGGTAAGGCAACGCACGTACTGTTCTACAACGATACACTCATCATCAACGGATCCACAACCGCACTTCAACCCAGCGAAGAGGTTCTGATGATCATAGAGACGAGTCCTTGGAGCTCATACTACTCGTGGAGCAAGTGGTTCAACCTAGCTAACCTAACCCTCGTCTACGGATCTTCGGGTAGGAGTGCTTTCGGTCAGCGGTTGGTAACCATCAACGTAAGGATCGTTCCGCCGAGCAACGAGCTTGGTGAACGTATCGAGGCTCTGATACTCGAAGACTTCGAGATCTACGACGTTGGTAAGGAACCTAGACCGGGCTGGATCATTAACCGAGGCAGTGAGTTCAGCGTTGCTATAACGAACGGGGATAGTCTAGATGGTTCGAAGGCTCTGAACATAACGTTCGATGGTTCTACCACCAGCACACTAACCATGTCGAAGAACCTTAGCGCACCGATGGATGTCTTGCTGAACTTTGGCTACAAGCTGCTAAGCGGATCACAGCAATCGATAGAGATACACCTACTCACCGATACGAACAACGATGGTAGGATCGATAAGGATTTCGTTGTGTACCGGAACAGTAGCAATATTGCACTGCTGTACCTAGGCTATCCACAGCAAACGGTTAGACACGACGCTATCTATAGCTCGACAGCCGTGACGAGCATCAAGAGCGGTTGGCTAACGCCGTTGGTGAGCCTGTGCAAAGTGTTCGATCTAGACATTGATACGTGTAGAAGCTACAGAATCATGAACATCACTATCGTTGCGAGGGATACGAGTGGCAACGGCTTTACGCTGCTACTCGATAGAATAGCGCTCTACAGAATCGAGACCCTCGCCGAGGAAACCAATCCATTCGCATCCACTGGAGCAACGGATCTAGGGTTGGTGAAGAGGATCGAGAACGTGTATACATTCATCAACGAGCTTAGCAACGCATCGAAGATCTACGGATACATCAACGAGAGTGGGGTAGTGATCTACGCACCCTACAGCTATGGTCAGGGAGATATGCTCGTTCTAGCGATAGAGAACAGCACCAGCTTAGCGGGTAAAGCAATACACGTAGCAGCGATCCTACAGCCCATGAAAGGCATTGCGCTGAGAGGAGGCATCGCTATTCTGAACGGTAGCAAGATCCTCGCAACTCTCGAAGCCATTAAGATTAGCGATCAAGAGGTGTGTTTCGTGCTTGGCTACCCACGTAGCGATGGTATGTGGAACACTACGAAGATCAAGTGCGTAGATGCTTCGAATGCAAGCATCGCTATGTATCTAAGCTACGTACCTAAGGAATGGAGTGCTAAGAATAAGCCTGCCCTGTTCGTTGTCGTGGGTATCGATAGCGCTAATAGAACGAGTCTCGATCCGATAGCTATCTACAACCTGTCCAGCAACGACATCGGTTTTGCTAGCAACGATATCAAGTACATCGGTGTCGTGGTCAACGCCTCTAGCACCGGAGGAATAAGGGTGAAGACGTTGGAGCTCTATGCAGAGCCTTAGCGTGGGTAACGTGTTTTTGTATTGATTTACAGGATTCGTCTATCTAGCTTGTTCCATAGCTAGCGATCTCTTGTAGGTAGAGCTATTAGTTTCTTTGAAAGAAGTTGTTTGTGGATAGCTATGGCTAGGGTTATACGTGTTCGCTATGAGAGAGGTGTGTTGAAGCCTTTGGAGGATATCGATGCTGTTGAAGGTGAGGTATTCGAGGTTGTGTTGGTGAGGAAAAGCTTTAGAGGATTCCATGAGAAGGCTAGTAGATACGTTTTCGAAGCTGATCGCGATATCGTAGAGGAGTTCATCCTCGAAAGGAGGTAAGCTGTAGCGATGAGCTCTGTGCTCCCTATCGTCATCGATGTCAGCGTGTTCGCGGACTACTACATTCTCTACCCCGGTAAGCCAGAGAGATATGAAAGGGCTAGACGTGTTCTAGAGGAGATATCTAGGCTAGGACTACCTGTCTACGAACCGTTCCTCTTCGAGATAGAGCTGAGAGCGGTGTTGGTGAGGAGGCTTAGCCCACGATTAGTTCTAGAGATCGTAGCTACTGTGCTTAGCCACGTGAACATAGTCGAGGAAAGAGAGGTTCATGGTAGAGCTGCAGAGATAGCATTGACAACTGGCTACAGAGCCGTGGACGCATACTACATCGCAACAGCAAAGCATCTCAACGCTATGCTCATAACCAACGACAAGGTTATGAAGGAGAACGCCGCTAAAGCCAACGCAGAGGCTTACTATCTTCTAGACGACAACGACTATATAACGCTCAAAAACAAGCTGTCGAAGATCATCAACTAGCAACCTCAACAACCTACAGAGATCGCATACCAGCTTCTCCAGACCTCCGAGGTCTATAGCGGCTTCATCTCTTGCGGGCTTCCCCCATCGATCGGAGCCGTACAAACTTTCATATTTTGCATATCACTATATATTCTGTCGAGGTTCCAGCCCGCGCACCGCTACAAGGTACGCCGAAGCCATATGTCGATCTAGACCAAAGCGTTTCATAACCGACTCATGCTCCTCGGAACTCGAACATGGCTAGAGTTGTTCTTGGCGTATCCAACGTTTGTGTATAGATATATTAGCTTGCTCTAGAGCTATAGACTTGGTAGGGTCCATGGCTAGGATCATCAGGGCTCGGTACGAGAACGGTGTGTTGAAACCTTTGGAGAAGCTTGATCTAGAAGAGGGAGAAGAGATTGTTGTCGAGATTCGTAGGAGATCTACCAACGTCTTCGGAGTTCTCCTTCGTAGGAGACCCGATCTAAAGCTAGAGGACGTCGATAGAGTTATCGAGGAGATCGAGAGTGAAGGTGTTCTTTGACTCCAACGTCTTCTTGAAGTATCTTGCTGGTGTTGAAGAAGCTAAGAAGCTCGTGGATAGGGTTGAGCACGGTGAATGGGAGGGATACGTTAACGATATCGTGGTAAGCGAAGTGGTTTACGGATACCTAAGGCTAGCTCTAAACATCTCTAGGTATAAGCTCAGAGAATACGTGGTTACCCACATAGATAGAGTTGAAGAGCTGCTGAAGCAGGATGTGTATCCATTACTCGCAAACTTCGTGAACCTACCCATCAACGTAAGTATCGACACGCTGATACAGTACATGACCAGCTATAGGCTACTTCCCAACGATGCTCTGATAGCAGCTACATGTAGATTCTACGCTATCGATACTATCGCTACTTTCGATGAGGATTTCAGGAGCATTCCATGGCTCAGAGTGATCCCCTAGTAGATGGCTCAACACGGATACACACTAGAATTACAGAAGAAACAACGAACAACACATCTAGCACCGGAGGGATAAGGGTAGGGACGCTGGAGCTCTACGTAGAGCCTTAGCGATGAGCGCTAGAAAGCCTCTCTATCTCTATAAGGGGTTCGGTCCATGCCTATAGAGCGAGAGGTTCTGTTGAGGAGGATCGAGTACCTTAGAGATGTTCGGAGATCGCTATCAAGGAAGCCGTTGCAATCATCATAGCTAGCTCCGTGATAAACATGTTCGTTGGTTCTCCACGGGTATTCCTAGCCATAGTGATCCCCTTGATAATCTTCGTAGCCTATGCAAGCATCAGTATTCTTAAGATTCGAGAAGAGGTAGTTAGTCTATGGGAAGAGTTGATGCGTAGGGATCCTATCTACGAGAAGGTTCCACCCATAGTAGTCTTCGGAATACTCGCAAGCATAGCAAGCATCGTAGCACTACTCCTAACGTGGTGAAAAACGGTATATCTTTCCGACCAATGTCTTAGCTGAAAAGAATCGTTTACGTAATGAACAGAATCCACTAAGGGTTGAGCTAGAGCTATTAGCTTCTTCGGAGAACTTGTCTACGGATCTACCGTGGCTAGGGTTATCAGGGCTAGGTACGAGAACGGTGTGCTGAAGCCTCTAGAGAAGCTCGATCTTGAAGAAGGTGAGGAGGTTATCGTTAGGATTGAGAGAGTAGAGGATCGTGTTGTAGAGAGGTTGTGGGGTATAGCAAAGAGGAGGAGACCTAGCCTTACGAAGGAGGAGTTTCTCCGTGTTCTCGAGGAGATAGAGGATGAAGATATTCGTAGATACTAGCATTATACTTGCCTTCCTCGCAGGCGAGGATCCTAGAGCTAGGGATGTGATCGAAGCTGTTGAGAACGGTACGTTCATAGGCTATGCGAATCCTGTGGTAATCGATGAGGTTATCCACGGATATCTCAGGCTAGCTACAGGGCTAAGCTCGAGAAGAATACGTCAGCTACTAGCTCGAAGAGACGAAAGATTACTAAAGTTGTTGAGAAACGATGTACAGCCTGTTCTCGAGCTATTCATAGTCTTACCCCTAGCGATCTCGGTAAACGAAGTTCTGGAGATCATCGAGACCTACGGCTTGATGCCCTCAGACGCCCTTATCGTAGCGAGCTGTCGTCACTACGGTATCGATACTATCGCTACTTTCGATGAGGATTTCAAGCGTGTTCCATGGCTAAGAGTAGTTCCTTAGCTAAAGCTATTAACTTCCTCGGAGAACCTGTCTATGGATCTAACATGGCTAGGATCATCCGTGCAAAGTATGAGAAAGGTGTGTTGAAACCTCTTGAGGAGCTAGATCTCGAAGAAGGAGAAGAGGTTATCGTTAGGATTGAGGAGAGCATCGATGGTCTTGCGAAGAGGTATCGTGGTTGTCTAGGCAAGGCTTCGGCTAGAGAGCTTGAAGAGCTTGAGGAAGAGGCTCAGTACCAATGATTTTCCTAGATACCAACGTTATCTACAACTTCCTGTTCGAGACGGAGCTTACGGATCGAGCTGAAGAGGTTATACGTAGCTACTACCGCGAAGGGTTAGCTATATCTACGATGGTTCTCAACGAGCTTCTCTACGTAGTTGGACTAAAGATCGCTAGGGATGAGTACGGTGTTAGAGGTAGGCTAAGCTTCAGGAAGTACGTAGCGCGATACGGATACCCATCGAGAGCGATAGATACCGTGCTAGGGTTCATCAAGGACTTCAAAATCGTAGTTCTACCCGATCACCAGGATTACCATGAACTGGTAGAGATCGTCAAGAGCTTTAGGTTGCTACCAAACGATGCTCAGATCGCTTTAACGTGTCGTCACTACGGTATCGATACGATCGCTACCTTCGACGAGGATTTCAAGCGTGTTCCATGGCTAAGAGTAGTTCCTTAGCTAAAGCTATTAGTTTCTCTGAAAGAAGTTGTTTATGGATAGCTATGGCTAGAGCTGTTCGTGCTAAGTACGAGAACGGTGTTCTGAAACCTTTAGATAGAGTGGATCTTGAGGAGGGAGAGGTTGTAGAGATTGCTATTCGTCGTAGTGTTCACAAGGTTTTGGATAGGTATACCGGTATTCTTGGAGAAGCGAAAGTCGATGAGCTTCGCGAGCTCGAGGAAGAAGCGCAGTGCCAGTGATCGTAGATGAGGAAGCTGTTCGTAGATACCAACATCTTCTACAACATTCTCTTCAGAACGGAGCTTACATCCATAGCGAGACGCATCCTTGAAGAGAATAGCGATGCCATGTTCTACACCTCGATGATCGTCGTAAATGAGCTTCTCTACATCTCGACAGCGAAGTACTTCAGAGATCGAGGAATAGCGAAAGGAGGATTCTCGCTACGCAAAGCGTTGTCTAGGTATGGATACCCTAGAGAAGTTGTTGAAGGTATTAAAGGCCTTCTAGAGGATCTCGATATACACGTACTACCGGATAAGCAAGATATAGACGAATTGATGAGGGTAGCAATAGAGTACAGACTACTTCCAAACGATGCTATCATAGCTCTAACATGTAGACGCTACGGTATCGATACGATCCTAACCTTCGACGAAGACTTCAAGAGAATACCATGGCTCAAGGTAATTCCCTAGAGTGGATAACTCGTCGCAGAAACGCATATCAAAAGCCTAAGATCGAACTTCCTAGCATCGTTGTTCTATATGCATCCGCTACTAGTTGCGATCTCCCTAGCTATGGACTGCTTCAACCAGAAGAATGTGTGCATCATAGAGCCCGTGTTCGAGGTTCAGGATCATAGCATTCTCGAAGAGTTGAGACGTAGGAGAGATCTTTCGTACCGCAACTTCGATCTCCTTGTATTCGATCGAGAATCTCGGAAGCTCAAGTTCGTAGAGATGAAGATTATCGTCACGGACAACCTTGCACATAGCTTGCTAAGCCACCTAGCGTCGTTCCTAGAGAAGGTTGCGGATCACGTCTTCAAGGTATTCGGATTGCTAAGAAGTGCAGGGTACGAAGTAGTACTCGTGCGCCACAGATCCCTACCTCCGAGCCTATTCAGAAAACTCGAACAGGTTCTGAAATCTATCGAAGAGATGAACGCGAATCTATTCCACATCGAGCTACGAGTACAGAACATCGAGAAGCTACTAGACAACGCATTGACGATGCTGAAGGCTTTAGATGTATTCAATTCAAGGTTGAGACATCATATCTTCGAGGATCTCTAAACCTAGCTTGCTTATCTCGTCTCTATACTTCTCCATGCTGTTGAGTATAGCGAAAGCTTTATCGATATCGGATCTAGTCAACTCTTGTTTGTATGCTATCACTCTCAACTGAGATGCAAGCTGTTTTAGTTCTGTGATCTTCGACTTTAGGAGATCTATCTTTGCCGCTACATCGCGGTTCTCTACCTTTGCTTTACCAACGAATTCGTATGCTATATCGAGCAATCCAATCGTTCGATCAGCGAAATACTTTTGCCTACTGTACATGGTCGTGAAGACATTTGAAGAACTTTCCGTTAGGGTTTGGATGGTTGCATGGGCATCTAGTAGAAACACTGTTGCTCTCGCTGTATCTATCGCTGCTAGAGTATCCGATACAGCTTCCGCAATGAACGCTGTCGTCTCTATACAGGATACAACATTTTCCATGTATCGGAACCTTCGTTCAGACCCTTCTCGTAACCTACTACATGACCTATAAGGAATCCAACAAAGAGACCTACAACAAGCATCAC
>Ga0256842_1001812_pt1 | contig 16407 bp, 11 predicted proteins | sample 4559240metaG_FD_185973 | JGI IMG/M metagenome (GOLD analysis project Ga0256842, IMG submission 185973) | Hydrothermal vent microbial communities from Guaymas Basin, Mexico - 4559-240 | ecosystem: Environmental > Aquatic > Marine > Hydrothermal vents | place: Mexico: Guaymas Basin | collected...
AAGTTGTAAAATAACAAGTAACCACGTTACTAAAGTACTCTAACAAACTTGAAAATATAATTCAAGTATTTAATAAAAAATTATATTTTCAGTTACAAAAAAGCTAAATACAGATTCAAAAAATAGTCATCCTACTTGCTGACTTAAGGGATAATATATCCATCGGCGGGGATTCATCGGAACCCCCTAAATAAGCCCATAAAGAGCAGTGATAAGGCAAAAGTCAGTTTCAAACAACAAAAAAAAGCTTCTTAAGGCTACTGTATTAAGATGATGTAACCATACTAAAAAATAACATATTTTGAGCGTTTGTCAAGTAATTTTGAATGTTAAATAAATAAATTTTATGTTTTACACAAAAAAACAAAAATGGAGTTAAAAATCACTTAATAATTTTACTTTAAGATTATCTGGCCAAATAAAATTATCCAAACCTACCATTTTAATCTTGTTTTCTATAAAATAATTCTCAAGCTTTTTAAGAATATGGTGTCTTACTAAAAAAACTACCTCACTATCAGGATTACTTAAAGAATATAAAATAACATAGGAAAACATTATGGATGAAGTATAGTTAAAAAATTTAAAAACAGAAGCATTTTTAAAATAATTATACTTCAATTTACCTTCATTCTCTTTTATAAATAATGAAATTTTTTTATCCATTGATGAAATAGCATTTGCAATATTAAAAATCTTTAACATTTCAGAATTTAAATCCATATAAATAATTTCAACATTATTTATAGATAAAAAAAATAGTAATTTCTCATAAGCACTCCATCTTAATTTAAACCACTGATTATAATTATCAAAATCTATTTTTTTATGAAAAATATTAGAATGCAATTCACTTAAAATGAAATCAGGAAGAATAATGTTATTTCTATTATTTTTAAAAAAATAATCTAATTTTTTAGATTTCTTATTAAAAAAAACATCTCCCAAAATAGACGAATCAATAATAATTTTCATGTCCATACTAAAGCCCCCTTATTTTTAAATTAGTAGGGTATTTAAAATTTTTCATAACAGGTAACTTGTTTTTTATAAAATAATTACCACCCAATTTAAAATAGTTATCTCCTGTTACAAATTCTACTTTTTTACCAGAGTTTTCAAGCGAATATATGAAAATATAAGATAATATTATAGAATCCATACCATCAAATAATTTTCCTGATTTTACATTAGCATAATCATCTTTTGCTGATATAGTAGATAACTCGTCTATAAGCTTTTTAGGTATTTCATATTCTGTTATAGACGTAGCAAGAGCAAATAAGTTGTAACCATAAAATTTAAAAGAATCAAATTTTACACTACCCACTTTATTTGTCATTACAAAGGCAACAATCTGACTCCATGCTGAATATTGCAAATTCATCCAAACTCTGTAATCATTTTCTTTAAGAAATTTTTTGCGACTACCTAGAATGTTCATTGTATTAAAAAAATTTGCGTAAAACTCATTAATAACAACATCGGGTATTTTAATTCTGCCAACATTATTTTTAAATAATTTATCAGTCTTTATTATTTTGGAAAGCTCATACTTGCTTAAAGACTCTCTATTTCTGAACCTATTCAAAATATTAAATAGAATATTTGTATCAATCAGAATAATTTTATCACTCATCTTCTTCCTCATAACAACAATCATTATTCTTTGTGATTTCTGCAATATCTTCATCACTTAGAGGAAATCTAATAATTTCATTATCATCGGGTAATTCAAAGATTTCATTTTTACCATACCATATAGAAGCAAGCTTAATTGCCTCCTCCAGATTTTCTTTTATATTACTTTTAAGATTAAATAATCTAAATGGTTTTTGATTTATCAAATGAATAATTAAGTCTCTATCCCTATCATCCGCAGAAAGAGCAAGAACTACCTGTGGAGTATTCTGAAAGGAAAACAACTCACTAAAAGCAAACTTGACATCTTCATCATTATCAAATTCATTTCCTATAACAAGAACTGTTTCTGGAGTATCTTTTTTATCTTTTAGGGCATCGCTAATATCTGAAACATATTCAAATTTTTTAACACTATATTCCATATTATCAATAAAATCTATCAACTCCTCTTCCCTAATATAATTATTTTCAGTATAATAATAATAAATAAGTTTATCTCTTTCCTTATGTTCAAAAGATATAACATCATCTTTTATATCAATTACTTTATTAACCATATTAAGCAAAGCATTAATGCCACTTTCATTTTCCTGATTTTCACTTTTATAAACATATCCATCAAAATGGTAATTAGCAGAAATGAACCAATGATTAACATCCCCTCTTGCACTAAATATTATTATTTTGGAACGAGTACTTAACTGCCTTAATATTCTTCCAACAGTAGTCCCATTTTCATCAATCATATCATCTTCAACTTTTCCCATATCAATATCTAAAATATACAAATCATAATAATCTTTATAAAAACTATTTATAACATTGGACATCTTATCTGTTCTTTCAACTAAATAACCATTTTCTTCAAGTAAATCAGCAGCTTGAATTGCAGGATTATTATCTTTCAAAAAAATTTCATCATCTAAAAACATTATTTTTTTATTCATACTCTCCTCCTTTTTTTAAAAACACCTCTAATAATAAATTTAGCACCTTTTTTATTATTTTTTTCATAATTATCAACTTCTATATTCCCTTTAAAAATATTCTCTATAGTTGTTCTTACAATAGATAATCCAAAGCCATGACTTTGAGCAACTGCCTTCTCTGAAGTATATACATCAAAAAGTTTTTGATTCTCCAAAAAACTTTTTTTTACTCCTCCTGCCTGATCTCTAAACTCTATAATATTCTCTTTAACTTTAATTTTAATATCAATAACCCTTTCTTCTTTTTTAGAAATACCCTGTCTTTTATATGCATCCAAACTATTATTAAGTAAATTTTCAAAAACTACTTTAAGAAAATTTATATCAGTCTTAAACTCTCTCCTATCTGAATCTAGAGTAATATTAAGCATTTCAAAAATATTTCCATCAAATATATTTTTAAGATTACTAGCAGTATAAGTCTTGTATGTTGGTTTATCCCTCTGAATAACACCAAATAAACTTAAAAGATAATCTATTTTTGAAATATTTTCCCTTATAATTCTTTCCTTTTCCTTTTCTGATTTATCATTCTTTAGTAAGTTTTCAAAATTAAGCTTAAAAGTACTTATTTTAATAACCATATCATGTCTAAACATGGAAAGTTGTTCATCTGCAATAATTATATCATTTAATTGTTTTATTCTATCTCTTGCATATATTGAGGGATTATATTTTTGTGCATTTTCAAGAAATTTTATTGATTTTTTTTCTTTCTCATGTTTTTTAAAAGAAACATCATCATAGTAATATGTTAAATCCGCCTGAATAATATATGTATTCGCGATATACTTTTTAACAACATCTTCATTTTCAAAAGGAAGTAACAAAGAAATAAATACCTCAGAAAGAATTTTAGCATTTTTTATGTTTTGGTTACTCTCCCCTACTCTTCGATAATTTCTTTTTTCTTTATATATTTTTTTTAAAATGGAGTCAAAAAATAATTCTTTGTTTATTTCCATTTTAAAAGTATCCAGAAAAGATATAATATGTTTTTTAAGATCTTCTCTCATACTATATCCATTATCTTTACTTTCTAATTCATATTTTATTAAAATTATATCAATGATAGTTTCAAAAAGTTCAAAAAGAATAGGTGAATTCCACTTTTTAGTCAATTCTCCAATCTTCTCACTTTGAGCTAAATTAAGATATTTTTCCAAATATTTAAAAATACTCTCTATTTCTTTTTCTCTTTTTTGTTTGTTTTCAGACAAAAGATTATAGTTGCAAACTATAAGATTATTATATATATTTCTCTCTGTTTTGTACCCGTCATTCAAACCCTCTGGAAACTTTTCAAGAAGTTCAACATACAACTTTTTAGCATTGTTATACTCTTTTTCTCTAAAAAAATTAAGAGCAGTATTCTTTAATTCCTCTTTATTCATTTGTCTTTTCCCCTTTTACTTATAAACCTATTTAAATCATAGTATTTTATCTTATTATTAAGTTTAAAAGGATTCTCTAAGGCGAATAAAAATATCATATCAAAAAAATCATCATAATCATTAATTACGCTAAGAATATCACTCAATTCATTATCAACTATCAAAAGAATATTATTAAACTTTTTCCTTCTTCTATCTGTTAACAAAAATAAATCATCATCAAAAATCATTTTTAATTTATTATTATTAATAATAGAGTATGACTCATTTCTTGCATTTATTTTTTTTAACATAAAATCAGAAGGTTCTTTCTTAAATATACTATGCTGTTTTTTAAAATAAAACGACCTATTATTACTTATAGAAACTTCATTAAAAATAGATACATAATCTATAAAATATTTTTTAGAAATTTTATTTACAATAGATATTTTTAAATTCCTACCCCTATCTTTTTCCACAGGTTTAATAAATTTTTTTGGTTTATTATTTTTACTTGAATTTCCATAATTAAAAGTAATTTCTTTATTAATAAAATTACTTCTATTTTTTATTGCAATAAGCGTATCATACAAGGAAGCTCTCTGGGTAGGAGATACCGGTAACAAATTTAATAATAATTGCTTTAAAGCGGAAGACACAGGCAAGTTATTAACAATTGGCTCATATACAGCTTTCTTTGGAAAAGGACTATTTTTAAAAAAGTTTTTAAACTTTTTATCTCCAAGCATAAAGGATAATATCATTTTACCTAAAATATAACTTAAAGTTTTATCATTATAGTCCTCAGCATTGTAAAGTTCAGGAGCCGTATAAATATCTAAAATAACATCTCTTGATAATGGATTATTTAAAAAATCAACATTCTTTGTATGGAACATTGATAAAAAATTTACTAAATAAAGCTGATTTGATTGATCTCTTAAAAAATCCGTAACTTCAAGTTTTTGAAGCATTAAATTCGATTTAGATATTGAAAGTAGCAAGTATATAATTTGCTTAAAAAAATTAATAATTGTAAACTCTTTTATGTAAAGCTTATCCTTTTTTAAATTCCCAATATTCATTCTTCCACTAGGATAAACAAATATAATAAAACGGTTTCCCTTCCACTCTCCTTCGTCTAATATCTCTGGTAAAAATGTATAATTTTTTACAAGAATCATTACAAAATCTCTTAATCTATTATTTAAAAATGATTTTTGCATTTTTATCTTTAAAAAATTATCTTTATAAATTTCCTTTAATCTTGAGTCTGAAACAGTAATCATTACTGCTGAATAAGTTATACTAGTACCAATTTTTTTAGCAACATTATATAAATCAAATAATCCTTTATTTTTCTTTTCACCTATATTCCACCCATTAATACTCTTATTTGAAAATTTTTTATAATAAGGAAAAGGTGGCTTGGAAGGCGAAATAGCATTGTGAGGCTTATATTTTTCCGTAGGTAGTAAATACAAAATCTTTAAAAAATCTTCAATTGACAGGTATCTATCTTCAGGAAAATATTCGGTTGACTTAATAATAAAATTTCTCCATGCAGGATACTTTTCAAGTAATTTATAATTTATATTAGCCTCATTATTTTGATTAACAGAAATCTTTTCACCTGTAATCATAGCAAAAGCTATTATACCCATTGAATAGATATCAGCAGCTAGATTTAAGTCATCTATACTTATATTATTAATTAATTCGGGAGCTGAATAACCTGGAGTAATAGAAGGTTTACCTATAATACGATTATCTTTTATAATTGCAAAACTTCCCATATCAATCAAAACAATTCTATTTTCCCGTGTATATAAAATATTTTCTAGCTTTAAGTCACAATATACAAATCTGTATCCATTAAACTCTCTGTGAAAAGACCATAAAATAGTAGCAATTGTTTTTAAAAGATTTTTAACAAAAGCAAGAGGCTCATGATTTTTCGACATAACCTCTGGTGTTAATGTTCCTCCTGAAAAATAATTTATCACAATATAAGGTTCTGTTGAATAAATCAAGTTCCCATTATTATCCTTATCTTTATCTAAATAAAAACTTTTTCCAGTTTTTTCATCTTTATGAGGTCCATAAATATCAAGAGAAATATCCTTAAAATCATCTAATATTATAGCAGTTGAACCAACTTTTCTATTCCATGCATGATATAGCACTGCTTTTTCAATATCAAGAGCTCTACGAGTAATCATAATATCATTTAATAATCCTTTGTTATTTTTATGAGAAAATATTATAGGATTATATTTTACAGATTTTATCAAAACCTTCTTATCAAACAAATGTTTATCAATAGCCTCATATATAATTCCTATTCCTCCAATAGCAAGAATTCCTTTAATCTCATACCTTGAATTTAATATTTTAGGAATCCTATATATATCCCTGCTATATACAATCTCTAAAATTTCCCTATTTAATTTTTTATCATAAAGCACTTTATTCATATAAACTCATCCTTAAAATACACTAACTATTATTACTAAAAATAATTCCTAAATTACATAAGCGAATCATCTTTATTTTCTGAAACAATACTATTTCTTTCTCTCATAGATATCTTAGACCCTCTTGAAGACTCATAAGATAAATTATTTAAATCTTCCTGAGTTAATCTATTTGTCTTTTTTAATTTTTCTATAAATACTATATATGTTTTAGCTTTATCTGTTGCACCAATTTTTTTTGCCACAGCAACCATTTTTTCAAGTTTTTTTATGGCTTCTATAGGTTTATTTTTCTGATTTAAATCCTTAACTTCTTCATAATTTACTAAAAGTGAAGTTTCTTTTTTGTAGTTAGAAACAGCAGAGTCAAAAACTTCATCCTTTATATTATTTGAAAGATTTAAATATACCTGAAGTTCCTCTTCCTGATTATCAAGATTTTTATCCGGAATATCATAATTTAACAAAGCTTCACTTATTTTTATACTGTCTTCACTATTTGTTGTTAAATTAGCTGTAAATAAAAATTCTTTTTGAGAGTCCCATTCAAGATCACCAACATTTAATCCAATACCCATATCTTTACCTATTTTACTAATTTTACTAGTCAAAATTCTTTGTTCAGGACTTATTTGATAAAAAGCTAAATCTCTCAATGATTTATTAAAAATAAAATTCAGAAAAACTCTTTTCATTGCAACTTTCCTAACATTCTTAACTATTTTCGTAAAAACGATTCTTGCTTTTTTAATATCAGTGATATTTTCAGTTAATCCATTTGACAACTCTGAATATTGCCTCATATAATCAAAATTGAAATCTCCTCCTATTCCCATTGCATCCATAGTAATTCCTGACTTAGCTAACTGATCTGCAATAACCAAAGCATTTTTATTACTACCGGTAACAGATTCTCCATCAGTAAGAAATATTATTTTAGTATTAATATTTTTAGCATTTTTAACCGCAATTTTTGCTGTTTTCATAGCAGCTTCAAAATTAGTGGCTCCATTATCATTTCTTAGTTTTTTGATTGCTTCTTTTATTTTTCCTACAGCCCCTCCTGGTAAATGATTAGCATGAATAACAGCATTTGAATTAAATGAAATTATAGTAACAGTATCTTTTGAATTAATTACTTTTAAAACATTTTCCATTGCCTCTATTAGAATATCTCTTTTGGTTTTTCTAGTATTGTAAAATTTATCATCCATGGAACCACTTGTGTCAAGAATAAAAACCAAGTCATTATTCGTTTCAATTTTATTTTTAAAAAAATTTTTATTAGGATAAATAGATAAAACTCCTGATATTTCTTCATCAACAGAATTTTTTTTAATATAATCTCTTTCCAATCTATATTCAACAATAAGACTTTCTGACATAAATCCTCCTACTTTTCAGTTAAAGTTATTTTTATATTTTTACCAATAACAATTTCATCTTCAATATCCATATAAATATGTTCACCTGGAAACATTTCAACTTTTCTATTTTTTAATAAAACTCTGTGTTTTCCAATATTTTTAAGAACAACCCCTCCATTGCTTCTGAATACTTTTAATTGATTTCTAGAACACTTGTCTCCATCTTCCAACAAATATGTTAAATCAATATCAACTCTCTTTGCTGTTGGAGATTGTTTTCCTATCAAAATGCTTTCAGTATATTTAATCTTTCTTGACAAATCTTTTAATTCTTTATTTTTATTCCAAACTCTTAAAAATAAATCATCAGAAAGTAGTTTAATCTTTTCAAGATTTTCATTTGCTTTTTTCTTTATTTCTGTTTTGCCTTCAAGATCATTTTTTTCATCACCATTATCACGAACTTTTATATTAATATCTAAATTATCTTTTTTAGATAATTTTTTCTTAATAGGAGCTGTCTTTTTAGTACTCTCTCCTGATTTCTGATTATTATCTTCAAAAACTCTAATAAAAATATTATAAACATCCTTATTATTTATTCGAAATTCAAGATTATAAATTCCTATACTAAGATTTTTAGTTTCAATCAGAATTAATTTTCCATCTTCCTTTATTTTTACAGTATTTTCAAAATCAGGAATGTCATCTGATACCCACATAATTTTAGAATTTTTATTAATCCCTTTTAAGATAACAGATTCAATATCACCTTTTTTTATCTCAAGTTTTTGTGGAAAGCTTAAAGTTTTCATATCTGAATCTTCAATCTTTTCAGAGTCATCAATAATCTTCTCTTCTTTATCCAGCTTCTCATCATAATTTTTAGCAAAATCATTTAAAATACTAAAATTTAATTCACCATCATCAATAAAATTATCATCTAAATCCACAATTTCGTATTTTAAAACTTTATCATTTAAGTCAACATCCTTATCTTTAATTTCAATGATAATACTATCATCCTCTCTTTCAATGCTAATGGCATCTATTTCATTTAAATAACGTATACTGGCTTCCTTATAAAGTTCAGGTATTTTTATTATATTTCTTTCATTTAATTTTATTTTAACCTGCATTTTTATCTCCTCTAAACGATAAAGCAATTACTGTTATATCATCTACCCCACCCTCCTCATCAATTGAGGTTAATAATTTTCTTATTACTTTTCTATTTACATTGATATTTTTTCTAAAAAAATCAGATAAATAAGTTTCAATATTCTTACGCTTATCAATTATACTATCAGATAAACCATCTGTTGCAATAATAATAACATCTCCCTCGTTAACATAAAAAATATTTTTTTCAAGATTCTCAGTAATTTCTGCTACAAACTTCTTAGAGGAGAATTTACCTTCTGGTAAAGCCCTCATAATTTCTTTTTTTCCCATAATTTTTTCTAAATCAAGGAATCCATTGCTCCTCTCTGCTTTGATATCATTAAAAGAAGTTTTTAATTCTTTTACAGCTTTTGTGTGAGGAACTAGTAATTGCATAACTTCATTATTCTTAATAAAAAATAATTCTGAATCACCAAAATGCAAAGTAACAACAGTATTTTCATAAAATATACCAAGTATGATAGTTGATGACATCAAATATTTGTCCTCATCAAAATTACTCTCAGAATCAATGTATTCATTAACTAAACTTTCAAGCTTCATATTTATTTCAAAAGTAAGCTCTTTAAGATATTTTACAAGCTCTTCTTCAATATTATTACCAGAAATATCCAAAATTTTTCTCTTTATACTTTCTTCATTCTTAAATAGGTATTCATAAATTCTTTGTGAAACAAGATCTCCTGAGCCTATATCAGCTGTTGATACTCCATCTGCCACCATAAATAAAAGTCTGTTATTTGAAACTCGTACATAATAATACTTATCCTGATTTACGATACCTTTTTTATGGATACCGTGAATAGTATCATGTCCTATATTTACAGTAAATTTTTTATTTGAAGGATTTAAAAATGGTGAACCTTGTATTTTTTTTTTAAATTCTTTAAATGAGTTTTCAACAGAGGAACAATTTTTTAAAGTAGAAGAATTAAAAATTTTATAAAGTGATGAATATTCAATATCTTTTTTATTGACACTTTTAAAAGCCTCAAGCAATTCACCTTTTGTTCTAAGAAACTTTCTTTCATTTTTACTAGTAACCAAAAAATAAATAAGTGAATAAAAAGTATAGCAAGAAATAGACAGTTCGAGTTCATCAACAGTAACTCTTCCCGATTTTAATATTCTTAAATCAATTAATTCACGATAATTATTCAAAACTTTTTTATCAATACGCTTTTCGTCGTTCAAAATAAATTTATTAAAATTATCCCATTTAAATATTAGTTCTCCCTTATCAGAGTAATAAATGCTTTTAGGGTCAATATAATAAAGAGTGTAGCCATTATCATTCAATAAATCAATTAAACTAGAAAAATTTGTAAGTATAAGATTTAAAAGAGATCCCTTTTCTTTAAGTTCCTTTAAACAAAGTTTTTTATCTTCAAAATAAATATCATAAAAACTATTTAAGTTATCATCAATATTTAGCTTTATAAAATCTTTATTTTTCATAAAATCGAGATTTTCAGGAAGGTTAATATTTTCTAAACAATAATTAAGCAATTCTTCTTCAGTTTTAACATTACCAGAAGTTAAAAACTGTAGCTTTAACTCACTCCTATTCATTAAGCACCTCCATCTGTATTCGAGTAAAATTATAATAATACTTTTTATTTTAAAAAACAAGTTTTTAACCAGAAATTCTAGTAATTCTTTGTGAGTTACTTTCCTTTTTCCCAAAACATCTAAAATTTAGGATAATTTAGTATAAAATAGTATAATTTTGATATACACTATCAGAATTTAAAAAATAAACTTACTATATAAAATAAGCTTTTATAATCATACCAATTTCCTCCTCAGCCTTTTTTACAATTATTTTCCTTATATTATAATCAGCAAAAGAAGCATCAAAACCATTTTTTATAATTTGAATTATCTCCCAAATTGTTAGGCTATTTTCTGTCAATTCAGAAACCTTAATATATTCATCAGTAAGAGTTGTTCTTGATATACCTAAATTATCGCTATTTATAGTTACTCTTAAACCATAATCCAAATACTCCTTTAATGGATATATTTTTTTAAATATAGAATCAGACTTATCTTTATAATAATTTCTAAAACCAATAATCTGGTCATTACTTGATGGACACATTTCAATAGAAATATTTCTACCTCTAAAACGATTCATTAGTTTACGATTATTTTTTAAAGTTAGTCCATGACCTATTCTATCTGCGTTAAGTATATAAACAGCTTGCCATATACTTCCCACATCCACTGTTTCTCCAGCATGAATAGTAATATTCATTGATTGTTTCATTAATGGTAAAAATGCAGAATGTAGTTCTTTAGCTTCTTTTGCATTCTCATTTCCTGCAAGATCAAACCCACAAATTCTATACCTTTCATCATTTACCAAATTTTCAGCCAGTTCAATATGCCTATAGATATCACTAATTTTTCCGTGCCTGCTTCCGATAAAAATCATATTAAAATAACATTTTTTAAAATCGTTAAGCTCAGATTTAATAGTGTCTATCACATCTTCAACACTAAGTCCACCCCTCGTGTAATTATATGGAGAAATTCTTAGCTCCCAATAAATAATATTATCCTCAAGAGCTTTCTTTTTTATAATTTTACAAGTTTTAATTAATGATTCTTTACTTTGCAATATCCCTGAACCCTGTAAATCCCCCAATTGTTCATACTCAGAAATTCCAATTCCCCTATATTTATCTGGGTTAATAAATTCATTAAAAATATACTTATCTAATAGTTTAGAATTATTTCTAAAGGCAAAAATAAATCCTACAACATTGAATGGTTCTGGTATATTTTTTATAAACTTTCTAAGGTCTTTAATATTAGGAAATCGTTCTTTAATTTCTGTTAAATTATCTTCAGAAACAAATAACTCTAACTCTTTAATCCACTTTCTATAATCTTCGCTTTCATTAATATACCTCTCAATACCTTTTTTGTTTGCTAAAGCTACCTCTATCAATTCATTAGTATTTAAAACTCCTCCCATATGACAATGAAGTTCAGTTTTAGGCATTTTTTTTAATATTTTATAAATATCAGAAGTAAAATCAACTCTTTTTCTTTTCAATTTTTTAACAATTTCAGGAGAAAGAGAATAAAGAAATGGAAAATTAGGTAAATTATCTTCTTGTGATAGGTTTTTAGCATAATTAAACATTAAATAACTCGACTCAAGCATATTTTTTTTTATTTTATCTATTAAAGAGGTAGAATTAGGAATAATATTTACTTCATTACTGGGAAGAAGCTTATCTGCAATTTTTTCATATTCTAATAAATAGCTTTCTTTTTGTACTCCTGATGTTATTATTGGTATAAAAGCATTTTTATATTCACCCTCAAGAGGTTTTAAAAGTATTTCTTTATTTATATTTTTTAAAATATTAAAACTTACCGTTGAAATAATATGAATCATCACATTAGATCCAAATATATTCCCCGCTTGCTGAAGATCTGCACTCATTGTTTTACGACCACCAGATAAGGCAAGATATAATTTTCCACCATTAGTATTTTTTCTTGCAGTTAAAACAGTATTATATATTAAATCCCCTACATAGTTACAATCTTCTGCACTCATGAGGTCTTTTATTCCTTCTGATATATATACTTTAATTTCTATATGAGTATCAAAATTAGAAAACCATTCTTTAAATTTATTCAATGATATTTTAGATTCTTCACTATCAGTCATTATAATATATATAGAATCAACTGGCTCTATTTGATGTTCTGATTTTGAATCTAAAATCTCAGAGATTTTAGAACTATTTTTATACAAATTAACCAAAGATGGATTTGTAAAACCAAGTATTTCTGGTATCAACTGCCACGATGTACCAAATGTTAAAACTAAAATATTTTTTTTGTTCATATATCCTACTATAAAAAACTAAATTAACCCATTAATGAGCCATTAAAAAATAAAAGCATTGCCGTTATCAATATCCGCATTCTCTCTTACCCCCACAATATCATCCTTCCTTAATTTTTCTTTTTTATAAATTTTAACAAATCCAGTTTTGATATCTAAATTATTAAGCTTTCTTTTTAGCTCATTATAGTACTTTCTATCAAGCCTACATTCAAAAACACTCTTTTGTACTCTAAAGCCGAAACCAATTAAAATATTATTAACAGTCCTTCTTTCTTTATCTTCAGAAATATCATATACCACAACATAAACAGAGGTTGATTTCATACTTTACCAATTATTTTTATAAAAAATTAAATTACCGTTTCCAAGTGCCCAGTTTTTAATATTTAATATCTGAGTATATATTTTCCCTGAAAGATTTTCTCCATATTTATCTCTTTTGTTAAATTCCCCCTCTATAGTATTTATAAATTTGATTCTCCCTTCGTAAACTAATCTTGAAATATTTTTAGACATATAAAAATCTTCTTTCTGAATTATTTTCATATTAATAATCTTAATAATAAAATCATCAATGTTAACCCTAAAAAACTCCTGAATATCAGCAACCAATGATTCATACCTATCATTTTTACTATGTAAAAATCCTAAATATGGATTAAGTCCCATTGCTCTCATTGTTGTATTTATTCTCATAAATAGGAGATAGTACCCAAAATTTAGTAATGAATTAAATTTTTCCTTACTAAAACGCTCTCTCTTAGTTATATAAAAATCTTTATCTATAATAAAATGATTATAGTTTTTAAAAACAATCCTAGCAACATTTCCTTCATAGCCTCTTATTGAGTCAACATTATTGGATAGCATAACTTTATCCTTAAATGAGTTCACCTGCCTAATAACAATCTCATATAGTTCACGATCTCTCTTTTTAAACATTTTCATTGTATTATCAATTTTTATAGAAGCAATATTTTTAGCAATTTCTAAAAGCTCATAATCTTTAAGAGAAGCATATCTATTATAATGCTTACTTGAAATAGTATACCATGACTTTGCATCAGGTCTCAAGGTTGTAATATCATAACCAGAACCAAAAGTGAAACTTACAGGTACCTTATATTCCCTGCACTTTTTAGCAAATGCAGAAGATATAAGAGCCTTATTCATTATAATAACTTCAGATATTCTCCTTATTGGAATAGAAGATTGAACTTTTTTATTTTTTATCAAGTCAAGACTATCATGTTTTACTGCTATATGAATATATGGCTCTATAATATAAAGTGGTTTTTTTAATAAAGTTGACGAATTAAATATCTCTGAATCATTATTATATCCTTTAAATTCATAGCCTAAGAATTTAAAACCATCAGAAATACTCCTAATTCTAGTTTTACTATGTTTTATTTTTAGATTTAATTCTCCAAGTATATCTTCTATTTTATTTAAGACCTCAACAGCTTTATCAAAGGATTTAGTCATTATAATAAAGTCATCTGCATATCTTACAAGTCTTACGCCTTCATTTTTTATTCTTTTGTCAAAGTAATCAAGATAAAGGTTTGCAAGAATTGGAGAAATTGAAGACCCTTGAGCCAACCCAAGGGTTCTATCATAAATTTTTCCATTATTTTTATACTTTGTATAAATTGATTTATTTAAAATTCTTTTAAGATTAACATCTTTTGAAGGTAGACAGTTATTTAACATTTTATTTAACTTTTCAAGGTTTATTGATGGAAAAAATGCTTCTATGTCAGATTCAAGAACAATATTATAGCCATCTTTTAAATTTTCTTTAATAAAAAAAATTGCTTTTTCTCTTGAAACCCCCTTTCTGTAACCAATAGATTCCTCGGAAATGAAACGATTAAGAGGACTGTACAGTAAACTTAAAAGATAGTTATTTATCACAACTTCTTTAAAATTAAATCTCTCAACAGTTCTGAATGTTTTATCTTTTTTTATAATTTTAAAAGTTTCCGTTGGAGAGAATTCAAAATTCTTATCTTTAATTTCATTACATATTTTTTGGGCATAAGCAGGTAAATCATCCAAAAACTTTCTTTTATCTTTAATTTCCTTGTCTCTTGCATCATAATCTTCAATTGTATCCTGCAAAATTTTTAATAATTGTTTGTAATTTGGGAAATATATGTCGAAATGAGGAATATTGCCTATTATTTTGTAATACCCTTGACCATTTGACAAACGACTTCCCGTATGTAATTCTGCACCTAGTATTATTATTGGTAAAATAGATTTTACATCTCCTTTTATATACAATTTACCTGAAAATCCATCAACATATTGAGTAGTATTTTTTTGTGATTTTGAATTATGTACAAATTGCCTTACATAGTTCCAATATGGAGCTATTTTTATATTTTTTTCAATATACTCCTCTCTTTCAATATCTAAATTTAACTTAAAAAAAGCATTTAACCTTGATTTAAATTTAAATAAAAACTTTTTGGTATCTATCCAGCCACTTGGATATTCTCTGACTGAAACCATTGAATATGGAGTAAGAAAATTTAACGTAATTTCCTCACTATCAAAATGAAAATCGGAGTACCCCTTTTCAAGTATTTCAAGATTTCTTAATTCTGGTTCAGAAATAGAAACAAGTGAATATCTTTTTTTATTTCTTCCAATCTGCATTCTCCTTTTAATTCCATCAGCAACATCAATAATATCTTTTTCTGAATGCCTTGAAATAATGATTTCAACAATAAATTCTTGATTTCTTTTTAATTTTGAACTAAATTTTCTATTTTTAACATGAAAAAATATTGGAATAGCATAATTCAAATTCGCTTCAGGAAATGCATCAAAATATCCACCCTTTATAATAGCCTGAAGAGTTGAAAAATTTAATTCTCCCGATATATTTTCCTTAAAAACAGCATTTAACCTATACCATCGTAGTGAGTAAATATCAGCCATTACTCCTCTTCTAAATCCCAAAAAGTAGCAGGTAAATCGTCATTCACCTGCCACATAATTTTAAACTACTACCATTTTTAATTCATACATTTTGTATGAAAAAGATAGTTTTATCATAAAAAGCCATAAAGAATTAGATTAACTTAATTAATAGCTATAACTTCAATTTTGTAAACAAAATATCATATCTCTGCTAGTTTACTCTAAAATTAAAAAGTATTCAATGAATACTTCAATGTGAAAACTCTATAAAAGCCACCTAATACCAAAAGGTAATAAACTAGTTAGAACATAGCACAAAACATCTAAATTCTCTAAATAACTACAATAACATGATAAATTATTACTCTTATTATAGTCAAGTTTTTTTTATTTTTTTTATAAAAGTATCATTAAAATAAGAGAACTAACTAATAGTAGAGCATAAGCATTTCTATTTAGGCAACATCGAGAAAGTATCAGCGTGAGAAACACTCTTCTCACAAAATACTTTCGCAGAAACCGTTGCCGTAATACATGATATTAGCAATAAAGAAG
>Ga0256842_1001813_pt1 | contig 16394 bp, 15 predicted proteins | sample 4559240metaG_FD_185973 | JGI IMG/M metagenome (GOLD analysis project Ga0256842, IMG submission 185973) | Hydrothermal vent microbial communities from Guaymas Basin, Mexico - 4559-240 | ecosystem: Environmental > Aquatic > Marine > Hydrothermal vents | place: Mexico: Guaymas Basin | collected...
GAAATTTGCTTCATCAGACAGTAAAGAAATGAGCGATTTTGTAGATTATATGAATAAATTTATAAAAGAAAACTCTACCGAAGACTGTCAAATATCAATAACAGGAATGCCGTCGGTTTATGTACGAATGAATGAGAGTTTATTATCCAGCCAAGCAAGTAGTTTAACAATAGCAATATTAATGGTACTTATTATAGTTGGATTAATATTAAAATCTTTCTCAAAAGGTGTTTATGCAACAATACCTATAATAGTAACTATTGCTATTCTATTCGGTTTTATGGGTTATGCAGGTATTGCATTAGATATTGCAACAGTATTGGTAGCAAGTATTGCGCTTGGTATTGGTATCGATTATTCCATACATGTAATTACACACTTTAATCATTCAATGAAAGAAACTGGTGATATAAATAAAGCTTTGGAAGACACTATAATGATTAGCGGAAAAGCTATAGTAATAAATGTTGTTTCTGTAGCAGCGGGATTTTTGGTGTTATTATTCTCTCAAATGGTTCCCTTACAAAATTTTGGGCTATTAGTAGCTTTAAGTATGGTAGGTTCAGGACTTGGAGCCTTAACACTTCTACCTGTTATATTAATATTAACAAATAGAAAAAAACAAATAACAGTAAAATAAATATTTATAAACCTTTAAAAAATAAGGTGAGATGAAAGTAAAAGAAACAATTTTTAAAAAATTTGCTGACACTGTCATAAATCAAAAACAATTACGAAATATTACTGTTAGCCAATTAGACAAATACATGTTTAATGAGATGATAGCAAAATATGACGGAAAGGATGATCCTGATACTCAATTGGCAAGATATCAATTGTTTTCAGCAATATTACACTCGGTTAAACGGAACCTTAATAAAGGATACATTTCAACTAATGTAGTAAAAAAATTAAAAGATGTCTTAGTGGGTGACACGTTATTAGTATCAGGTGATTATAGAATACGAAAAGATGTGCATATTAAATATAAAGAAAAATATGGCGAATACCCTCCCAATTTCATAACTCTTTCACCTACCCAAAGATGTAATCTGCAATGTACAGGATGTTATGCCGCAAGTAATCATAATACTACCCCTACATTACCTTATAATGTTGTAGATAAAATAGTATGGGAAGCACGAAATATTATGGGAATTAAATTTATTGTTGTAAGTGGCGGCGAGCCATTAATATATAAAAGTGAAGGGAAAACACTGCTTGATTTGTTCGAAAAATACAATGATATTTTCTTTCTTGTTTATACTAATGGAACATTGATAAATTCAACTGTTGCGAAGAGAATGGCAGAATTGAAAAATGTTTTACCCGCAATATCTGTTGAAGGATACGAAAAAGAAACTGACGAAAGAAGAGGCGCAGGTGTTTATAAAAAAATACTGCAGGCAATAGATAGGTTAAAAACTGTCGGTGTGCCATTTGCTATATCAGTTACCGCCACAAGTAAAAATGTTAATACTCTTTTAACCGAGGAATTTTATAATTACTATTTTGATGAGTTAGGGGCAACATTTATGTGGCAGTTCCAGTTTATGCCAATCGGAAAAGGAAAAAACACATTCGATTTAGTGGTGTCGCCAAAAGAAAGAGTGGAACTATATAAAATATGGGAAAAAATTGTTAAAGAAAAAAAATATCCATTTGCCGATTTTTGGAATAATGCCATATTATCTAATGGTTGTATTGCTTATGGCAATGATAGCGGCTATTTATATATAGATTGGAATGGTAATATTATGCCTTGTGTTTTTGTACCTTACTATGTTGATAACATATATGACTTGTATAAAAAGAATAAAACATTGGCAGATGCAACTAATTCCGATTTAATGAAGAGAGGTAGAAAATGGAAAAACGAATATAATAACCGCAATAAATTAATGCCTTGCTCCATTAGAGATCATTATAAAAACTTTAGAGAAAACATACTCACCGAAAACTCGAAACCAGAGAATAAACAAGCTGCTGAAGCTTTAAAAGATGAGAATTATTTCCAAACTATGGTTAAATATGATGAAGAATTAACCATATTAACTGAGAATATTAATATTAACAAATAGAAAAAAACAAATAACAGTAAAATAAATATTTATAAACATTTAAAATTAAAGTACAATGAAAACAGTAAAAATTTCAGTATTAGTAAGCGCATTATTCCTTTTATTCGGATTTAATGCTAACGCACAAGATGGAAACACCATTCTTAAAAAATTAGACGAAGTAATGTATTCGCCTAAAGACATGACCGGCAACACCGAAATTATTCTTATAGATAAAGCCGGAAAAAAGAAAACTCGTAAGGCAACAACCATTCAAAAAGGAACAGATAAGCGATTGTTTAGATTTACAGCACCTGCATCGCAAGCCGGAATTGCAACCTTGTCTTTACCAAACGATGTAATGTATTTATACATGCCTGCTTTTGGAAAAGAGCGTAGAATATCTTCATCGGTAAAAAGCCAAAAATTTGCAGGAACCGATTTTGCTTACGAAGATATGGAGGCAAAATTGTTTGTGGATAAATATACTGCCAAATTATTAAAAACAGAAGGTGATTTATTGGTAGTTGAATTAACACCCAAATCCAAGAAATCTTCCTATTCTAAAATTATCGTAAAATTGGATAAAACCAATTACTATCCTACATATATGGAGTTTTATGATAAAGGAAATCATAAAATTAAAACTGCCACCTATAAGTTTGAGAAAATTGGTAAATATTGGAATGCAAAAGAAATAACTATGGTTGATTTAAAGAAAAATCACAAAACTATAATGAAAATGTCTGACATTAAATACGACACAGGCTTAACTGATGATGACTTCACAGTAAGAAAATTAAAACAATAAATAAATTATAGAGGAGGAGTTTAAAAATTATTTTAAACTCCTCCTCATAATTGTTCTTACAATGAAAAATCATTAACAATATTTAATATACTAACCAATTAAGAAGGAACAATAACAAATAATGGCTATATATAAATATATATTTACAAAGATTTTAGGGTGGAAAATAACAGGTGAATTACCTGATATTAAAAAGTCAGTTATCATTTTTGCGCCTCACACATCTTATTGGGATGGCTTTTATGGAAAATTGTTTATGATGACTACAAATATTCGATATAAGTTTTTATCGAAAAAAGAGTTTTTTAAATTTCCATTAAATTATTTTTTCAAAGCTTATGGTTCTATTCCTGTTGAGGAAAACAAAGATTACATTAACCAAATCACTGAGTTATACCGAACAAACAGCGAATTGCATATCGTTCTTTCTCCGGAGGGGCAATTAGCAAGAACAGAACACTGGCGAAAAGGTTTTTATTATATGGCAACAAGAGCAAATGTTCCAATTATCGTTGGTTATATCGACTATAAAAAGAAAGAAGTAGGTATCAAAGGAGTAATTACAGAAACTAGTGATTTAAAAAATACAATGACAACAATATCTAATATGTATAAGGATGTAAATGCAAAATATCCTGAGTTGTTTGCGTTAGACAAAAGATTTAGTTAAACATCAAAAATAACAGCACAAAGTAATGAAAAAGAATGTAGCATTAGTATTAGGCAGTGGAGGAGCTCGTGGAGTGGCTCATATTGGAGTAATTAACGAATTGCTTAATCAAGGCTATAATATAACCTCTATTTCCGGCACATCAATGGGAGCATTGGTTGGAGGAATATATGCAACAGGTAAATTGAAAGTTTATGAGGAATGGATGTGCTCATTAAGTAAACTTGATGTTTTTAATCTTGTTGATTTTACTTTAAGTTTAAATGGACTGGTAAAAGGAGATAAGATACTGAAAGAAATGAAAAAAATGATTCCTGATAGAACCATTGAAACACTTCCTATTCCATTTGTTGCTGTTGCTACTGATATTATTAACGGCAAAGAAGTAATATTAAATAAAGGCAGTTTATACGATGCAATCCGAGCTTCTATTTCTATACCCACTGTATTTACTCCTTTCGATTATAATGGAATGAAACTAGTTGATGGAGGTATATTAAACCCAATCCCTATTGATAGAGTAAAACGTCACAAAGATGATATTTTAGTTGTAGTTAATTTAGCTTCTAGTAAAGAATCTAAAAAGCCTGTTTCTAAACAAAATAATAATGAAAAACACAACAATAATTATCTCAACAAAATTCATGATACTATAAATAATATTATTCCAGAGAATAAGACTGATAGTATTGGATATTTTAATCTGATGAACAAAACAACAAGTCTTATGATTCAGAAGGTCTCTGATCTAACTTTGGAACAATACAAACCAGATATATTAATTGATATTCACAGAGATGCTTATGGTACGTTTGAGTTTTATAGGTCTAAAGAAATTATTGAATTTGGGATGAAAGAAACGAGAAAAGAATTAAAAAAACTGTAATTACATGAAAAAAGCAACAGCAATAATTTGTGTTTACGACGAAGAAAAAACCATTAAAGATGTTGTGTCGAAAGTATGTGATTACTTTTTTGATGAAGTAATTGTTGTAAATGACGGCTCAACAGACAAAACCGATGATATATTGAATGAACTCAAAAAGATTTACGAATTCAGATATATTAAATTGGAAGAAAACAAAGGTAAAGGTTTTGCTATGGCAACTGGTATTGAGAATGCAACTGGTGAAATCATAGTTTTTGTTGATGCCGATTTATCAAACTTACAAGAAGACCATCTGTTTGAATTAACTATGTCCTTAGTACACAAAGAGGCTGATATGATACTTGGTCAGGCAACCGAAACATTAATTGATTACAGCATAAATCCTTTTAAATCGTTTACCGGCGAAAGGTCGGTATTTAAGAAAGATATATTGCCCATTGTCGATAAAATGAAACATTCGAGATTTGGTGTTGAAACACTTATAAACCTGTATTATCAATCGGAAGGTAAAAAAGTAAAGTATGTAATGTTGAGTGGATTAAAACACCCGACAAAATTTGATAAAATTTCAAAACAACAAGCTCTTAAAGAATTTATGAAAGAAGGACACCAAATTGCCTTAACTGCATTTAAAAACTTTGATTTAATAACAAGTTCAATTAAAAAGAAACTAAAAATATGAAACCATTAAAAATAGGAAACTTAACAGTAAAAGTTCCCATAATTCAAGGAGGTATGGGAGTGGCAATATCCTTATCAAGGCTTGCTTCTGCTGTAGCAAATGAAGGTGGTATTGGTGTTATTTCTGCCGTGGGTATTGGAATGACAGAGCCTGATTACATTAAAAACTTTCGAAATGCAAATAAACGGGCTTTACGAAAGGAAATAAAAAAAGCAAGAGAGTTATCGCCACATGGTGTAATTGGTATAAACCTTATGGTGGCTGTATCTGATTTTGACGATTTGCTAAAAGTTGCAATAGAAGAAAAAATAGATGTAGTTTTTATTAGTGCCGGACTACCTTTAAAAAATCCTGTTAATCTTCCTGTTGAAATATTAGAAGACTCAGGAGTTAAGATAATTCCAAAAGTTTCTTCGGTAAGAGCAGCAAATCTTATTTTTAATTATTGGAGTAATAATTATAATAGAGTTCCTGACGGTATTGTCATTGAAGGTCCTTTGTCGGGTGGTCATCAAGGATTTAGAAAAAATGATTTAATTAACCCTAAAATTAAATTATCTGATTTAATAGAAGAAACCGTTAAAGTCATAAAACCTTTTGAAGAAAAATATAATAAAGAAATCCCTGTTATTGCGGCAGGTGGTATATATACCGGAGAGGATATATATAAAATAATGCAGTCAGGTGCAAAAGCTGTGAAAATGGGAACTCGCTTTGTTCCTACTTTCGAATGCGATGCTGACGAAGAATTTAAGAAATCATATATTTCTGCAAAAAAAGAAGATATTACAATTATTGACAGTCCAGTGGGTTTACCTGCAAGAGTTATAAAAAATAATTTTGTGAATGATATTTTAAAAGGAATAGAAAAACCTGTTAAATGTCCATGGAAATGTCTTAAAACTTGTAATTATAAAGAAGTCTCTTTTTGTATTGCACAATCATTATTTAATGCAGCACAAGGAAAAATGGAAGAGGGTTTTGCATTTGCAGGAACAAATGCATATTTAACAGATAAATTGCAATCTGTTGCAGATATTTTCGATGAATTAATTTCTGAATACAATCAAAAAAAATTACAATTAAGAATAGTTTAATTTATTAATAATAAGTATAATTATGAAAAGAATAAATTTAATAATCATTGGAGCAATAGCACTACTGTTTAGTGCAAACATTGCAAAAGCACAAGAGAATGCAAACAAATTAAAATTATCGGGAGAATTAATGACCGACCAACGATTTTTGCTTAACGACCCTAACGATTGGGCGTGGAATGAAAACCGCTTAACATTAAAACTTGACAAAAAAATTACCGATAATTCTAAATTTTACAGTGAAGTTTGGTTAAGAAACATCGGGCTTCCGCAAATTAATTCATCGGCAGACCTTTACAATAAAGGAATTGTTGACCCTTACAACCTTGAAGTAAGAGAAGCCTATGTTCAACTATTTGGCTTTTTAACCAAAAACCTCGATGTGAAAATTGGTCGCCAGCGTATTGTTTGGGGAACAGCCGACAAACTAAATCCAACTGATAATCTTAATCCTTACGATTTAGAAGATGTACTAGACTTCGGTCGCCATAGAGGTTCTGATGCGATTAGTTTAGATTATTATTTCAACTCGGATTTCTCTTTACAAGGCGTATATATTCCATTCTTTGAACCGGCAAATATGCCTGTTGGTATTTTTGCAAATGCACTTACACCGGCAATGGAAATGCCACAAGGTATAACGCTAAAAGGCTTTAATGACCAAATAAATATGCCGAAATATAATTTGGCAGAAAGCTCTACTGCAGGTTTAAAATTTAAAGGCTTTGCAGCAGGTTTCGATTTTTCGTTAAGTTATGTTTGGGGTAGAGATGGTATGCCAATGGCAACATATAATACTTTTACTCCTGTTGATACAATGGGAGGAATTACAATAAACTCAGATTTGTCGTTTTACCGAACACATATTTTTGGAGCTGATTTGGCAGGAAGCATAGGTGGTGTCGGTGTTTGGGCAGAAGCAGCAGCCTTCTTACCTGAACACGAACAGATAATGACAACTGATTTATCAGCTATGTACCCAATGTCTCCTGTTCCTGTTACCCAAGACTCTATAATGTTAGAAAAAGAAACTTATGTGAAATTTGTAGTAGGTGCAGATTATAATTTTGCCAACGGAAGTTATCTTAATTTTCAATATATGCACGGCTTTATGAACGAAAGAGGTGCCGACAATTTAAACGATTATTTCTTTATTCGTTATCAAATGAAGTTTTTTGATGATAAACTAAAATTCACACCAATTGGTGGTGGATTTATTGTATCCGATTGGGACGATGTGGAAAATAATTACGCATTAATATACGCACCTGAGCTTTCGTATATGGCAACCGATAATGCAGAAATAATATTATCCACAGCATTATTTGATGGTAAAGGCGACAATATGTTTGCTAAACTGACTGATTATAATATGCTTATGTTTAAACTAAAATATAGTTTTTAAATAATTTCTTAAAGTTAATGTAGGCTTATAGCCTACATTAACTTATTCTGAAATAAGTTTATACTAATTTTTACAAAGATGAATAAACAAAGATGATAAATTCCAAAAATATAACAATATTTTGGTCCACCTTGTTTATTAAAAAGCGAAAAATGGTAGAAAATTATTTGAATTCAAGAAAGACATTAATAGCAATTTTGGCTAAGTATACAAAACGAATTGATGAGCAGTATCAAATATAAAGATGGATGCATAAATATGAATATGAAAACAAACGTTCTGTAAAAAGCACTGTATTAATTAAAACTAAAAAAATTGTTAAAAAAATGATTTTAATAGATATTAGTTGCATATATCAACTAAAAACTAATACATTTGCAGCCGCATAAATATTAAGACTATGAAACAAGATAATTTACTATTAGAAATGGCCATTAGATTAATGATAAATAAGAATACTTATAGTACTGAAAAACCTGACATCAAACAAGTTAATATTGTTCTATCTATTGAGCAACACGCTTTTTTACATATTGTAAGTAATAGAGAATCAGATGTTATTTTGAAAGAAATGGCTGATACAATAAGTAAAGATAAGTCAGATATAATGTAATGCTCTTTATATTAGTTGATGATTTCAACATTTGTTAATTACAACTTATTATATATTAATTGTTTAAACAATAATACAGATGCTTAAATATTATAAAATTATTTTAGAGAAAGGGAGTTTTGATAAATTTCAGTTTAAGAAAAAATTAAATTTAAAGGATTATTTTAATGTAAATTAATTTTTTACATTAAAATAATGATGGTTAGTGAATATTAACTATCTTTGCAATACTATTTAATATACTTATAATAAAAGAGACTATTAATAATGAAGAAAAATAATATTTGGCCTACAATAAAAAAGAATGCTTATAAAGCTTTAGATCCTATTATCAATTTATTAATAAAACTAAAGTTAACACCTAACGGGATAACAGTAATTGGTTTTATAATAACAATAGCATCAGCAACAATTTTAATTGTAGGAGCAGAAATTGGGAACAAAGGTGATACAAGATATATCACCTGGTTCGGAATTATACTTTTATTAGCCGGTGTTTTTGATATGCTTGACGGACAATTGGCTCGTAAAACTAATCAAATGACAAAGTTCGGCGCGTTATTCGATTCTGTTATAGATAGATATAGCGAAATGGTAATGTTTTTCGGAATAGCATATTACTTAGTTTCATATCACTATTTTTTAAGTGGAGTTTTTGCTTTCATTGCAATGATAGGCTCAATAATGGTAAGTTATGTAAGGGCAAGAGCCGAAGGATTGGGTGAAAATTGCAGTATTGGAATAATGCAAAGACCCGAAAGAGTTCTCACAATTGGAATAACAGCTATTTTATATGGCGTTATTTCGCATTTTACAGGAGAATTTAAAATTAATGTTGACTGGTTACCATTCTCATTAATTGAGAATATATCAATATTCACAATACCAATATTTATACTTGCTGTATTAACTAATTATACAGCATTTCAAAGATTAAATTTCTGTAGAAAGAAAATGTAAAACTTATTAAATATCAATTTAAATATACATAAAATGAATACAAAAAAGAGTATTAAAGAACCTAATGGTAAATTAGGAATTTTAACCCCAGGTATGGGAGCCGTATCTACAACATTTATGGCTGGAGTAATTGCAGCCAATAAAGGTTTAGGAATGCCTATTGGATCTATTTCTCAAATGGGAAAGATTAGATTAGGAAAACGAACTGATAACAACAATCCTAATGTAAAAGATTTTGTTCCATTAGCTTCTTTGGAGGATATGGTTTTTGGTGGTTGGGATATATACAATGATAATGTATATGAGTCAGCTTTAAATGCAGGTGTTTTAGAAAAAGACTTGTTAAACAATATTAAAGATGAATTGTCAGAGATTAAACCAATGCCGGCAGTTTTTGATCATAAATTTGTAAAAAATATTAATGGCGATAATGTAAAAAAAGAAAAAACTAAAATGGATTCAGCCAAAGCTTTAATGGCTGACATCTCAAATTTTAAAGAAAAAAACAATTGCGACCGTTTAGTTGTGGTTTGGTGTGCATCAACAGAGGTTTATACACAAATTTCAGAGGTGCATCTTTCAATAGAAAAGTTTGAGAAAGCATTAGAAGAAAATCATCCTGCAATAGCTCCAAGTATGATTTATGCTTATGCAGCCATAAAAAGCGGAGTACCTTTTGCAAATGGGGCTCCAAATTTAACTGTTGACACACCTGCATTAATAGATTTGGCTAATAAATTAAACGTTCCTATTGCCGGTAAAGATTTTAAAACAGGACAAACTTTAATGAAAACAATTTTAGGACCCGGTTTAAAAACTCGTTTGCTAGGTATTGACGGTTGGTTCTCTACAAATATTTTAGGCAACAGAGATGGAGAAGTATTAGATGATGTAGATTCGTTTAAAACTAAAGAAGTGTCTAAGCTAAGTGTATTAGACAGTGTTTTAGAACCTGACAAATATCCTGAATTATATAAAGATATGTACCATAAAGTGCGTATTAACTATTACCCACCAAAAGGCGATGATAAAGAAAGTTGGGATAATATTGATATTTTTGGTTGGTTAGGATACAAAATGCAAATTAAAGTTAATTTCCTTTGTAAAGACTCAATACTTGCAGCACCCGTTGTTTTAGACCTTGCTATATTTATGGATTTAGCTAATCGTGCCGGAATGAAAGGAATACAAGAATGGTTATCGTTCTACTTTAAATCTCCACAAACAAAAGAAGGTTTAGAGCCTATACACGATATTTTCTTACAAAAAATAAAGTTTGAAAATACGTTAAGGCATCTTATGGGTGAAGAATTAATAAACTATTTAGGATTGGACTATTACCAAGAAGACTAAGAAAATGATAAAGTTACATAAGATAATAGCATCAGGATTAGGTTTTGGTTTTTTCCCAATAGCTCCTGGAACAGCTGGATCAATACTAGGTATTGGATTATTATATGCCGTTAACTATTGGCTAAATTATTTAGGATATCAGGAGTTAACCATTATTCTAATTAACCTGTTTGCTATTATTCTTATGACTTTTATTGGTGTACAATCAATTAAAGTTGTTCATAGAACATGGAAACACGATGCTTCAGAAATTGTAATTGATGAAATAGTAGGTGTTTGGATAGCAGTTTTGGCAATGCCTTTTCAATGGCAATATTATTTATATGCACTTATATTATTTAGATTTTTTGATATAGTCAAGCCTTTATTTATAAGAAGATTAGACAAAATGCAAGGCGATTGGAGTGTAATGTTAGACGATGTTTTAGCAGGAATTTACAGCTTAATTGTTTTGCAAACTTTGTACTTCTTAAACGTTTTATAAATGAATAAAAAGAAAAATTTAAAACAATTTTTTAGATACAATATAGTAGCATTATTAGCAACTACATTAGATTTTTCTTTGTTTATAATCCTTTCTGATATTTTTCAGATTTGGTATGTACTTTCAACATTTATAAGTGCTTTTATCGGTGGTGTTGTATCTTTCTTTCTTGAACGAAATTGGACTTTTGTAAGTAAAGACGGAAAAATAAGTCATCAAGCAATAAAGTATTTAATAGTTTGGGCTATGAGCATTGTATTAAATACCATTGGCCTATATTTTATTGTAGAATATTTTAACATCGATACTGTTATTTCAAAAGTTATTGTATCAGCATCGGTTGGTATTTGTTTCAATTTTTTTATGCACAATCTTTTTGTTTTTAAACAAAAATAACAAATGAACTTAAAACATTATATATTTATTAATATAGTAGCATTGATATTTTTTTTCAATGCGCAACCTACTGTTGCTCAGAAAATGACAAAAGTTAGAGGTACCGTAATAGATGCAAAAACAAAAGAGCCTCTTCCATTTGTAAATATAGTTTTTACCGGAAAAAATATAGGAACGATTACTGATTATGACGGGAAATATAGTATTGAAACACAATGGCCATCAAATAAACTGGAAGCATCATTTGTAGGCTATAAAAAACAAACAAAAAATATTATAAAAGAGAAAAATCAAGTAATTAATTTTCAATTAGAAGCAAATACTATTATTCTTGGTGAAGCAGTTATAGTAGCAAAGAAAAAAAGATATAGAAATAAAAACAATCCGGCAGTTGAACTTATAAGAAAAGTAGTTGAAAATAAAAACTTAAACAGAAAAGAATATTTAGATTATTATCAATATAATAAATATGAAAAAATAGAATTTGATTTAAATAATATTACAGAAAAATTTAGAAAAGACAAAGCATTCAATAAATTTCAATTTATTTTTAATTATGTTGATACGGCAGATATAAATGGAAAACCATATTTGCCAATATTTTTAAAAGAAACTTCATCAAAGGTTTATTACAGAAAAAATATCAAAAGCAAAAAAGAATATGTAACAGGGCAAAAAATGATTGGCTTTCATGATTATATAGACAATGAAGGTGTTGGGTTTATGATTGATAATATGTATCAAGATGTTGATATATACAACAATAATATTACACTTTTAACCAATCAATTTATTAGTCCAATTTCTAATGTTGCACCAATAATTTATAAGTTTTTCATTATTGATACAATCAATATTAATGGATATAATTGTATAAACTTAGCTTTTCAGCCAAGAAATAAACAAGATTTTGCATTCAAAGGTAATTTGTATATTACAAATGATGATAAGTATTCTGTTGTAAAAGTAGATATGCGTATAATGGACGACATTAATCTTAATTTTGTTAATGATATGCAAATTATTCAAGAATTTTCATTCATAAATAACGAAGTTTGGATGATTACACGTGATGAAATAATTATCGACTTTAATATTGGCAAAACAGGAACAGGAATGTTTGGTAAAAAAACTGTTTTTTACAATAACTATGAATTTAATAAAGAAATTCCCGATACAATTTTTAATGGAATAGAAAATAAAATTTTAGTTGAAGGATATAACAAAAAAGATGAAACGTTTTGGCAAGATAATAGAATTACAAAACTAAGTAATCAAGAAAAAAATATTTATGTGATGGTTGATAGCGTTCAAAATGTTCCTGCTTTTAGGCGAACAATGGATGTTATTATGTTATTAGTGGCAGGATACTGGAATTTTGACAAAATAGATGTAGGACCTGTTAATACATTTTATAGTTTCAACGATATAGAAGGTTTTAGATTAAGAGTTGGTGGACGCACAAGTGATAAATTTAGTAAAACTTTTCGCTTAGACGGATTTGTTGTTTACGGGTTTAAAGATGAGCGGTTTAAGTATTCAATACGAGCTACACAATCTCTCAACAATAAACCATTAAAAGAAAACCCTCGACATACTATTATGGCTATGTATCAACGAGAGACAAATTTCCCCGGAATGGAAATGATGTTTATTAATGAGGACAATTTCTTTTTGTCATTTAAGCGTGGTGTTGCCGATAAAATATTGTATTACGATATGTTTAATATCGAGCATTATAAAGATTGGGATAATAATATTTCTACTACAATATCGCTAAAACATACTATACAAGAAGCAGGAGGTAATTGGGGTTTTACTTATGATGATTACACAATGGAAAATATTACCTCTAGCGAAATTATAACACAATTAAGATTTGCTCCAAACGAAAAGTATTATCAAGGAATGGATTATAAAATACCGGTTATATCAAAATACCCGATATTTCAGTTGACTTATACGCAGGGTTTAAAGGGTGTTTTTAACTCCGATTTTCAATACAGTAAACTAAAATTTAATTTCTTTAAACGTTTTTACTTATCCCCTATAGGATTTACAGATTTTGAAGTTGAAGCAGGAAAAGTTTTTGCTGACGCTGTACCATATACTAATTTATATATCCATAGAGCCAATCAAACCTATTCATACCAACTACGCTCATACAATTTAATGAATTTCTTAGAATTTGTAAGCGACGAATATGCCGCATTATTTGTTGAACACTATTTTAATGGATTTATTTTAAATAAGATTCCTTTATTTAAACGCCTAAAGTGGCGAACAATTATATCAGCTAAAGGGATTTATGGCGGACTAACCGATGCTAATAATCCTGAAAAAACAGAAGGATTAATGAATTTCCCTACCGATGAAAACGGAAATCCTACAACATATACTTTATCGGCAAAACCATATGCAGAAGTTAGTGTTGGAATTGGAAATATATTCAAATTTTTCCGAGTTGACTTAGTAAAAAGAATGACATACTTAGATAATCCGTATGTACAGGAATACGGAATAAGAGCAAGATTTAAATTTGATTTTTAAAGAATATACAAATGAAATTATTAAGAAAAAGATTATCAGAATACAATTTACCTCAATTATTTAAGGCAAAGGATATGTATCCGTTTTACCATAAATTAGAAACTGGACAAGATACTGAGGTATATATGAAGGGTAAAAAAATATTGATGTTTGGGTCTAATAGTTATTTGGGTCTAACTAATCACCCAGAATTAATAGAAGCTTCAATAAGTGCATTAAAGAAATATGGAACAGGAGCGTCAGGTTCGCGTTTAATGAATGGTAATTTAGACTTACACGAAGAATTGGAAGAAAAACTTGCTCAATTTGTAGGAAAACCTGCAGCTACTGTTTTTAGTACAGGTTTTCAAGCCAATGTTGGAACAATACCATGTCTTTTAGGAAGAAATGATTATTTGGTTATTGATGAGAAATCTCACGCATCAATAATTGAAGGAAGCCGTTTAGCTTTTGCAAAAACACTAAAATATAAGCATAACGATATGCAGTCGTTAGAAAAGATTTTACAAAAAACAGATAAAACAAAAGCAACTTTAATTGTTACCGATGGAGTTTTTAGTATGGAAGGAGATGTAGCTCCACTTAATAAAATTGTAGAATTAGCTGAAAAATACAATGCTTCAATTATGTTAGACGATGCTCACGGACTTGGCGTTATGGGTGTTAATGGAGCAGGAACAGCATCTCATTTTAATCTTACAGACAAGACAGATATAATAATGGGGACGTTTAGTAAATCTTTGGCTTCATTAGGTGGTTTTGTCGCAAGTGATAAAGACACCATTAATTATATTAAACATAATGCTAGAGCATTAATTTTTAGTGCCGGAATACCACCCGCATCGGCAGCAACCGTTTTAAAGGCATTAGAAATAATAAAAGCAGAGCCTCATAGAATTGAAAAATTATGGGAGAATACAAAATATGCAAAAAAATGTTTGACCGATGCTAATTTTGAAATAGGAAATAGTGAAGCTCCTATAATTCCAATATTTGTAGGAGAAGATGTTAGAACTTATGCTTTTGCAAGTACATTAATTAAAAATGGAGTGTATGTTAACCCTGTTGTTCATCCTGCTGTTGAATTAGGAAAGGGGATTTTGCGTTTTTCGCTGATGGCAACACATACATTTGATCAAATAAATCAAGCCGTAGATGTACTTATTAAGAGTAGAGAACATGTAGAAACTTTATCATTAAAAAACTTTCAATATGAGTAAAGTAGAAATAAAAGAAGTTAAATCTAAATCAGATTTAAATAAGTTTATTGCTTTTCCAAACAAACTGTATAAAGGAAATAAATACAGAGTACCACAGTTGGACATATATGAAAAGAAAAGTTTAGATCGTAAAAAAAATCCGGCTTTTGATTTTTGTGTTGCTAGGTATTGGTTGGCATATAAAGATGAGAAAATTGTTGGTAGAATAGCAGGAATATTAAACAATAAATCTAACGATATTTGGAATGAAAAATATCTTCGTTTTGGTTGGATTGATTTTATTGACGACATTGAGGTTTCAACAGCATTAATAAATACCGTAGAAAATTGGGGTAAAGTGTTAAAAATTGAGGCTGTTCACGGTCCTTTAGGTTTTACCGATATGGATTTGGAAGGAATGCTTGTGGAAGGGTTTGATGAGATTGGAACACAGGCAGTAATTTATAATTATCCTTATTATCCTGTTCATCTCGAAAAATTGGGATATAAAAAAGATGCAGATTGGATACAACACGAAATAAAAATTCCTAAAGAAGTTCCTGAAAGAGTAAAACGAATAACAGATTTAGTACTAAAAAAATATGAGCTAAGAATTCTTGAAACTAAAAAAGCTAAAGATATATTACCTTATGCTAAAAAAATGTTTCAAACTTTAAATGAAGCTTTTCAGCATTTATATGGCTATGTTCCTTTAACTGATAAACAAATAAAACAATATACTAATGATTATTTTTCTGCTATAGACCCAAAGTATGTATGTTTTATTTTAAATAAAGAAGATGATGTTGTTGGCTTTGGTATATCAATATTATCATTATCAAAAGCCCTACAAAAAGCAAATGGAAAACTATTTCCTTTTGGATTTATTCATATTTTAAAAGCATTAAAGAAAAATGACACTGTCGATATGCTCTTACAAGGAGTAAAACCTGATTATATAAAAAAGGGGGTTGCAGCAGTTTTTTATAATAAATTAATGCAAGCTTATATTGATAATGGTATTAAAACAGCTATTACCAGTCATATTTTAGAAGACAATAAAAATTCTCATCAAATGTTCGATGCTTATGATACTCGCCAACACTTAAGACGAAGAATTTACATTAAACATTTATAAAATGAAAAAAGTACTTATTACAGGCGCTAGTGGTTTTATAGGTAGCTTTTTGGTAGAAGAAGCTCTAAAAGAAGGTTATGATGTTTA
>Ga0256842_1001814_pt1 | contig 16391 bp, 16 predicted proteins | sample 4559240metaG_FD_185973 | JGI IMG/M metagenome (GOLD analysis project Ga0256842, IMG submission 185973) | Hydrothermal vent microbial communities from Guaymas Basin, Mexico - 4559-240 | ecosystem: Environmental > Aquatic > Marine > Hydrothermal vents | place: Mexico: Guaymas Basin | collected...
TCATGTTTTTTACATAATCGGCGTGACCCGGACAATCCACGTGAGCGTAATGTCGGTTGTCAGTCTCATATTCAACATGAGCTGTTGCAATAGTGATTCCTCTTTCTTTTTCTTCAGGAGCGTTATCGATTGAATCGAAAGCTCTGAAAGAACCTGTTCCGTTTTTTTCTGCTAAATATTTTGTAATAGCGGCAGTTAACGTAGTTTTACCATGATCAACGTGACCAATGGTACCGATATTTACATGCGGTTTATTACGTATAAATTTTTCTTTAGCCATCTCTCCTCCAGAGTATTTTATAAATTCATAAAAAAGATGGAGCTCATGACCGGACTTGAACCGGTGACCTCATCCTTACCAAGGATGTGCTCTACCGGCTGAGCTACATGAGCGTAATAAAATTGGAGCGGGAAACGGGATTCGAACCCGCGACCCTCAGCTTGGAAGGCTGATGCTCTAGCCAACTGAGCTATTCCCGCTCTATATGTGGTGGAGAGAGGAGGATTTGAACCTCCGAAGGCTTCGCCAACAGATTTACAGTCTGCCCCCTTTGACCACTCGGGAATCTCTCCACTTTTGACTTTTATATGGAGCCGATGAAGGGAATCGAACCCCCAACCTACTGATTACAAATCAGTAGCTCTACCGTTGAGCTACATCGGCTAAACACAATGACGAATATTTATATTCCCTAATTTGTGTCAATCTCTTTTTTATCCACTCTATCTTTGTCCAACTTTTTACAAGAACTTGTTTTAAATTTTTTTTTAGCTAAATACTGTCAAGTCAATTTATTAAATTCCAGTCTGTACCTGTTTTCCCGTCCTTTAATTCGACCCCGATTTTTTTTAATCTATCTCTAATTTTATCTGACAATTCCCAATTTTTTGCTATTCGGGCTTCATTTCTTATTTCAATAAGAACTTCGATAAGTTGACCGCTTAGATCTGTGATTTCAGGTTTAAGCTTCAAATTAAGGTTTTGAAAAAATCCTAAAACTTTTCCCAAATTAACAAGCGTTACAATCAGCTTTTTTCTTTCATCATCCAAAATATCGTCTGATTTTATCTTCTTGTTCAAATCAAATAATACCGCAATAGCCTTTGCCGTATTAAAATCATCATCCATAGCCGCATCAAAATTGTTTTTGAAATCATCATCAAAGTATTCTCCTGAAAACTCTGTGTTCCATTTTAAATACTCAAATCTTTTCAAAGTCGAATAAAAGTTATCAACGGATTTCATCGATTCCTTAATTAATTCTTCACTAAAATCAATTGGACTGCGATAATGCTTCGAAAGAAAAAACATCCTTATTGCTTCAGAATCATATAATTTCAAAATATCTCTGGCTGTAAAAAAATTACCCAAACTTTTGGACATCTTTTCTCCTTTAATATTTAAAAATCCGTTATGCATCCAATAATTTGCCAAAGGCTTACCGGTAATTGCTTCACCTTGAGCTATTTCATTTTCATGATGAGGAAAAATCAAATCTATTCCACCTCCATGAATATCAAATGACTCGCCCAAAAGTGTTTGCGACATAACAACACATTCGGTATGCCAGCCGGGACGACCTTCACCCCAAGGTGAATCCCATTTTGGTTCGCCAGGTTTAGCTTTTTTCCAAAGAGTAAAATCAAAAGAGCTTTTCTTATTTGAATTTTCTTCAACGCGAGCTCCAGCCTGTAAATCTTCTAATTTTTTACCGGAAAGCTTCCCATAATCTTTAAAAGAAGAAACCGAAAAATAGACATCTCCCTCAACCTCGTAAGCGTAACCTGTCTTCTCCAATTTAGAAATCAAATCAATCATCTTTTGAATATACTCAGTTGCCAATGGTTGATGATCCGGTTTTCTAATTCCGAGCTTAGCAGTATCGTCATAAAATGCTTTAATAAATTTCTTGGCAATTTCATCAGTACTAACATTTTCTTCATTAGCTTTATTAATAATCTTATCATCAATATCCGTTATATTCTGGACATATGTTACGTCATATTTTTGATATTCAAAGTATCTTTTAACCAAATCAAAAAACAAAAAAGGTCGAGCATTTCCAATATGAAAATAGTTATAGACAGTTGGTCCGCAGGCATACATCTTTATTTTCCCCTCAGAAATTGGGTGGAAATCTTCTTTTTTATTTGTTAAAGAATTATATATTTTCATTATTTCCTCCAGAGACAGTAGTAATATTACATTTAGAATATTTTTTTGAAACAATAGTATATTTTTCCAAGCCTTGAGTTTCTATTTTTTCAAATGGATGGTGTTCGAGAATAACAATCCCGTCTTTTGCAAGCAATTGATGTTCTAAAATTAATCGTAGAGTTTTATTTATCAAGTTTTTTTGATACGGTGGGTCGGCAAAAATCACATCATATTTTTTTTCACATTTTTTTAGATAAGAATCAACTTTTTTTTTCTTTACTTTGATTTCATTACCGCATTTAATAGTTTCTAAATTATTAAAAATTTCCTTAATAGCTTTAGATGAAAATTCCACCAAATCTACAGAAGAAGCCCCGCGACTCAAAGCCTCTATTCCTAAAGAACCTGATCCGGCGTACAAATCTAATACTTGTTTCCCTGTAAAATCATAAACAATAGAAAACATTGCTTCTTTAATAAAATCCATTGTCGGTCTGGTAGTTTTACCATCAGCACAAGATAATTTCCGACCTTTAAATTTTCCGCTTATAACTCTCATTATTGACTACCTAACATCAATCCTGCAAAAGATATAAACATTTCTGTCGCACTTTTTAATTCATCATAAGCAATTTTAAAATCTTCATCAGATAAATCAGAGAGAGAAGTTAATTTAATTGGCTCATCAATATTATGATTATAAACTACTGATTGTAAAGGGTAATAACCAAATTGACTGGCAAAAACATCTGAAATATTTACAATCGCAGAAATTCCTTCATAATCTTTTGAATCGACAGAATTATGATGATATCCTACAGGGTACGATATTGATTCCGGTAATCCCATTTCTTTGAGCAATTTTTCACCCTCTTTTGAATGAATATACTTGGTTTCATTAAGCTCAACTTCAGCAATATTATTTTTTATTCTTTCAGCAATTTTTTCTAATTCCTCAAGTTTATCCGGATCAAGGATATCAAAAATCAGCAATCCGATATCATGAAGCAATCCGGCAATATAAAAGGATGATTGTTGTTCAGCTCTATAGTATTTTTTATCCAGATATTCTTTCATTAACTTATTAGACAAAAAAGCTGTTGCCAGAGAATGTTTCCAAAACATATCGAGATTAATGTTTTTCAACTGTATTTTTTTTAATGCACTCGAAAATTTAATTGTCATAGCCATATTTTTAATTTCAGCTCTGCCCAATTTCATAATCGCCTGTAAGACATCATTTACAGGTTTATTGGAAGCATAAAGAGGACTATTTGCTAAAGAAATAATTTTGGCGGAAAGAACCACATCAAGAGAAATGATTCGAGCGATTTGTTTATTTGTCGAATTAATATCATCCAACAAAGCCAAAAGTTTAATAATAGTTTCCGACAAAACGGGTAAATCATCAAAGTTCTCTAATTTTTTACCATATAATTCGATCATTTATTTTTTCCTTTTTTTTACTTTGAAATTAATCTCCAACTGTTTTGGTTTTTCCTCAAAATCAGGACATTTGAGTAAAACAACCATATTACTTTGTTTACATTTTTTTATACATTTTTCACATAATTTATTTATTTTTTTTTCCATATTTACTTTCTAAACACATTAATTATTTCTTTTATCTCTTTTAGACTAATAGATCCTAAAGATCGGTTTTTATCAACTTTAAGAGAAATGAAATCCATTAAATCTCCCAATTTCATTTCTTCCCATGAAAACCCGGAATCTTCGGAAATCACGTTTGGCTCTTCAACTTGTTTTTCGGGAATTTTTTCAGGGATAACTTCTTCTTCAATTTTAGTATCTTTTTCCGGTTCTACAACTTCAGGCTCAACAACTTCCGGTTTTACTTCAACCGGTGAAACTTCAACTTCCGAACTGATTTCTTCATCTTCTTCATTTTCAGCTTCTAATTCTTGCATAGATTTAACATATTCAAGATGTTGATTATCGGTTAATATTCTGAATTTTATCAAATCTTCTTTAGAAAAAATTTGTTTTAAAAATCCTTGGTAATTGTCAAACTCTTTATTAACCAATTTTTCGTAAATCCCGTTTATTCTTTGATTAATTTCCGAATCATCTCCTATTCCCAATAATTTGTTATAAATATGTAACGCATTAAACAATTGATTTTGAGAATCGTATAATTGAGCCAAAGTCAAAGTTGGAGCTATAGATTCCTTTTTAATTTCATTTTCCATTTAGTTCTCCCGCATAAAAATAAGATTCCAGCCTTTTTATCGTTTTAGGTCCGATCCCTGAAATCTCTTCAATTCTTTTTAATGATTTAAAACCGCCTATTTTTTTTCGAAGACTAATAATCTTTTCCGCTTTCTTTTTTGAGATACCTTTAATTTTCACAATATCAGCAATTTCCGCAGTATTTATATCTATTTTCTCTTTGTTTGATTTATCTGTATCCATCTTTTGAAATTGATAAAAAAACTTTTTAATGACCTTAAATTTATTAGTGCCTACTCCTTTAATATCGGCAAGATCTGTCAAGTTTTGAAATAATGAAGAATCTCTTTTTGTGATGATAGCCAACGCCAAATTTGGTCCGATCTCGGGAATTGAGGCTAATTCTTCAAAAGTTACTTTATTTAAATCATACTTTACAGATAAATTTTGAGATGTTTTTTTATTTAACTTTTGCACTTTTTTTTGAGATAAACTTTTCCCTCGAAAAGATAAAGTCAGAATTCCCAAAAATCCAATCATTATGATAAAAATTAGAATTCTTTCCTCTTCTTCAGTAATATAATTTCTCAGCATTACTTTGAATAGATGTAATTGATTAGCGTTTGTCCAACTTCATACAAAGATTCAGACGAACAATTTTTAGGAAGGTCTTGAAGCGTGTGCCAATATTTGTAATCCATATCTATTATATCAATTACGTTAAAACCGTTTTCCAAAAGCGGATAATGATCGTCATAAATAGGAACTCCAATTTTATTTTGAAAAGATTTAAAGCCTAAATTGTCGGCTATTTTCCAGATATCAGAAGTTAAAACCGGCGAATTGTGGTACGAAAAATATTCCATCGGAATATGAAGGTCTTTATCGCCAATCATATCAATAATAATTGCTGCTTCAGGTTCATCTTCGGAATAATTCTCAGCAAAAAATTGTGAACCTTTACACCAACTTTTATCATCGTCATAACTTCCGGAATCTTCTAAATCAAAAAACACCAGATCAACACCAATTTCTTCCGGCTCTTTTTGAGAAATAATTTTTGCAATTTCTAATAAAACAGCTACTCCGGAAGCTCCATCATTAGCTCCGGGAATAGGTTTGTTATGAACATCAGGATTTTTATCTTTGTCTGCCCAAGGTCTGGTATCATAATGAGCTCCCAACAAAATTCTTCGCGATAATCTCGGATTAAAAGACGCAAGAATATTCACACCTTGAATTTCTTCCCCGCGAATTTTAGCGGTAAATTTTTGTTCTTTAACCACTGCATTGTATTTCATCAAATTATCTTTAATATATTCTCGACAAAGTTTTATTCCTTCTGAACCGGGTTCACGGGTTCCAAATTCGCATTGTTTATTTAGATAAGAAAACGCTTCTTCTTTATCAAATTTCGGGTACTTTTTAGCTCCGCAAGAAACAACTAAAATAGGCAACAACATAAACAAATAGAATATTGCTTTTTTCATAATCTAGACCTTAAAATAGCGTGCTTCCGCACTTGCAATTAAATTCCCGTCCATATCTGAAATTGTTGCTTTGGATTTAATAATTCGGCGTTTTACCTCAAGAATTTCTGCAATAACTTTGTATTTTGTATTCGGATGCAAAGATTTTTTATAGATTACATTCATATCATGAGTAACAGCTTCAATACCTGTATTAATGATAACTTTTGCCATCGCTTCATCAAGAATTGTTGCAACAATTCCGCCGTGAATAATATTCGGATATCCGCAATAATCGGAATTCAAAGAAAAAATTGATTCCGCAACTTCATCATTATAAGTAAATTTTAATTTCAAACCTATTTTATTATCTGCACCGCAAGCAAAACATTTTAAATATTCTTTAGCCATAATTCACCTCTTTGTTATAAATTTTTCTTTATTTTTTTTGACAACTATTTTTATGAATTAAATTAATACAAAAAAATTAACGGAGTTAAATATGCGTGCTATAGAAAGAAAAATTCTAGGAAAAATAACGGAAAAAGGCTTTTCCTTAGACCAGATAGAGGAATACATTGATCGTATGGACAAAAGAGAGTTTAAAAAAAATTATCCTGATGAATGTCTTTTCCAAAAACCGAGATATTTCGCAAAACAAATTTTCAATAATTTATTAAGAACAGGATTGGTTATCAAAGAAAACGACAGATTAGTTAAAAAACCAAAAAAATCATAAAAGAAATTTACCAAAACATTTCTTTATTAATTATGCCGCCGACGTATCGTTGAAAATGCAGGCGGTTTTCTTTTTATTTCCTAAAAATTAGAATAAAGAATTTATGAAATTAACTGAAGCTTCAACTTCAGGTTCCAATTTTTCCTTTAATTCCTCAAAATTTATTTCCCCGGTAAATTTTTCTAAAAATATCCAGCTTTCCAATTCTTCCGTTTTAAATTCAGAATTAATATAATCTTGTTTATATCCGAATTCATTTGCGTAACTATCGGCAATATTGACAATTGGAACAAGTAAATTTGTGGGAAATGCTTCCGGATGATGATGATATTCTATAGTTTGAATAATTCCGGTTGGAAGTTTCCATTTTTTCCCAAGCCATGATCCGATTTCGCAGTGGTCACTGTCTAATATTATTCTTTCAGCTTCCAATTCGGAGAGTCCGTGATTTTTAACTAAATCGATAATTTTTTTGCTATCCTCTTCCAAATATTGATGAATTATTGTTTTACCAATATTATGAAGAATACCTGCCGTAAATTCTTCTCCGTGAGTCGGTATTCTAAATAATTTCGTTAGTTTTTTTGAAATATTAGCGGTAATTGCCGAATGTTCGAGAAATCTTTTTAAATCAAATTCCGTATTGGTTTTTGTACTAAATGTTTGAACAACCGATAACCCAAGAACAATATCGGATACTTCATTAAGTCCTAAAATTACGAATGCCATTCTTAAAGTATCGACTTTTTTCCTTAATCCATAATAGGCGGAGTTAACCGTTTTTAAAACTTTAGCCGTCATCGAAGGATCAACTTCCATAATTTTACTAATTTTCGTCATTGAAACATCGACAGATCCTAACAGTTCTAATAATTGAGATGCCAGAGATGGTAAAGTCGGGATATTGTTAATGGAATCCAATTTTTTTTCCAGATTAGTATTCATAATTCCTCGCAAAATATTTTTTTTTATTCTATTTCCGCTATTTATTTGTCAAACTAAATAATAAAATATCATTGAAATTCCTCTTAAAATTTTCAAATCAGCTCTTTTGAACACCAAAATGGATTGTCGCACTCAAATGATTTAATAACACAAACTTTCACGATCAAATATAAAATTGTCGGTATGATATTTTAGCATTTACCAAGTCTGTGTTTCATTATTACAATTTTGTAATTTATTAACAAATATGTTATTTTTAAAAACCGTTAAATTTCATCTGCAAGAGGTAACTTCTTCAAAAACAGTCTTTTACAACTGTCCAAAATTTCTGGCACGGGGATTGCTATTCTAAATAGAAAAAAATAGGAAAGTTTATGAAAAAAATATTAATGCTTTTGGTTGCTCTGTTTAGTTTGAATCTTGTAGCAATTACTTATCAAGAATATAATCCCAATGATGAACAATTTAAAATCTTGGCTTTGCAAAAAGCTAAAATGAGGTTACAAAAATCTGAGAAAGATTTTAAAAATGCCGAAATCTTATTCAAAAAAAAATTTATTTCTGATGATGAGTTTGAATCTTATAAATTACAATATGAAAATGACAAATTAAATTTTCAGCAATATCTTTTGAGCGTAATATTTGAAAACCCGCATTTAACTATTATTAACGCAATTAAATCTAAAAACAATTTAGGTGAAGACATTGTTGATTTAACGTTAAAAAACAGCTCCGGTGGTAGTTTTGCGTTAGAAGATGACATCATTAAAGAATACAGTTCGGCATCATTAAAACCAAACAGTATGTTCAATATCTACATTTCTTTAAAAGATGATTTGGGAAATATTATTTCACAACCTTACGAATATCATATTAATGAATTAAAAAATGATGAAAAAAAACATATTTCCTTCAAAGTATTAAAAGATGTTCAGTCTGTGATTGTTGCCTCAAATTACGGAAGTAAATACGATGAAAAGAAGATTTGGTTGAAACGAAAAAGTGAAGAAAATATCCTCACAATTACGCCCGATATTTATGCTCAGGAAGTTGAAAGCGGTCAAAATGCGGAATATAATTTAACTTTTGAATATTTTGGAGAAGATAGAAATAAATACACTCTAAGCTTAAAAGGACTTCCAAAATATTTTAATTACAATTTTGTAAATACCGAAAACAATGCCGTGATTTCAAATCTATATTTTAATTCCAACAATCCCAAACAAGTTGTGAAGTTGAGCGTAAATGTTCCTGAAAAGATTAATGATAACCTTGTTCTGGATAAGACAATTGATTTCTCCGTTAACTTAATCGGAGCTAAAAAAGAAAATAAGAAGATTTTTGCGAAATTAGAATTAACTCCTACCGGGAAAGCATCATTTTCTATCGCAATGAACAATCATTATTTGAAAGTCTTCAAAGGTGATAAAATACATTTAGATAATATCAAAGTGATAAATGACGGAATGAAAAATATCTCAAATATTAATTTCCAAATATTTTTACCTTCGGAATGGGAAAAGAAAATTGAGCCGGACGGAATCTCGCTTTTACCTGAAAATGAACAAAAGAAAATTAGTCTGGAAGTAACTCCCAATAAAGATGTTTTACCGGGAATTTACCAAATTAAAATCAAAGCTTCCGCCCGAAATTTGAATCATTTAATTACAACATCCGAACACGAAATTAAAATCGAAATAGAGAATAAATCCAATCCAATGATGATCATTATCGTACTTATTATTCTCTTAATCATAATTGGAGCAGTAGTTTATTTACTTTTAAAATTAACAAAAAAATAAAAAGGAGAGGTAATGTTTAAGATTTTATTAAAACACGAGATTTTGGGATTACTAAAAAGCAGACGGGTTATTTGGTCGATTTCAATATTCTTAATCCTGTTTTCCATTGTTTTCAGTTTGAGAGTTAAAGATTTCAAACAAAGACAGCAAAATTATATTTCTGATTCTCAGAAAATAAAGAGCGACAATCAAGATGCACAAAACTATAGTTTTGTTGGAATACCGGCAATCCGAAAGCCTCAAATTTCTTCCATATATAATGAAGGGACAACTCATTCTTTTGGAACTTTTTTGAAAGTAAGAATATTTGTCCCGATATATTCAGCTGAAAATAACAGTGCTTCAGAAAATGCTGTTTATGAATTTCCAACGAGAATGGATATTACGTATTTGATAACTTTTTTTCTATCTTTATTTGTCCTTATCATTTCTTTTGATTCGATTAACAGTGAGAAAGAATTAGGCACTTTGCGGATGATATTTGTTTATCCGATTAAAAGATTTCAATTTATTGCCAAAAAAATTATCGGAACAATTTCATTTGTCGGATTAGTTTTTGGGATACCTTATTTTGGAAGTATTGCCTATTTATTAATTGCTTTTCCTTCAGAAATGAATTTTTCGGTTTTGGAATTCCTTATAATATATTTTCTTTATGCAATTATGTATTTATTAGTCATTACTTTAATTGGAATCTTATTTTCGGTATTAACCAAATCATCAGGAAAATCTTTAATATTTTCTTTATTATTTTGGATAACTTTTGCGATAATTATTCCTATAACTTACAATTATTTTTCAGGATATTTAATTAATCAAAATAAATTAACCGATATTATTGAACAACAAACTAAAATTAGAAATAAAAGAAATAAAGTCTTTTTAGAAATTCCGGATGACATCAATCCGAATAAATACGGACATCAAAACTGGAATGGCGGATATTTAACCGGTTTAACCGTTTATGGAACAAAGGAAATGTTTGAAGGTCATATTAATTATCTGAGATATTATTATAAAAACTATTTACCGGGAGTAAGAAAAGATGAAGATCTCGAAATTGAGAAATTGAAACTCCTGCATCGTCCGGAAAAGTTAAGTACAATATATATGTTTTTTGATCCGAATGTTCTTTTTAAACAATCTGCTGAAGCTCTTTCTTTAACGGGAATTGACGATTATTTAGAATACCTTCGAACCGCAATTAATCTTAGAGAAGAATACACAAATCAAGGGATAAAAGACGGTTGGTTATTTTCAAAAAAATATATTTCTTTATATGAGGAAAAAGCAGCCGTCATTGATTTTGAAGATTGGCTGATGTCAAAAGCACCCTCACAATTTTTGAAAAAAGAAATTCCCGGTTGCAAAACCGATGAAAACGGCCGAAAGGAAATTATGAAGATTTTTATTAAATATTCAAATAGCGGTAATAACGCTCCAAAATACATTGGAAATATTTGGCAAAAATATACTGCTTACACATTTAATAATAAATGGGAAAAATTCTCTTTTGAACTTCCGAAATTTCCGGAATTCCATCAAAGTAAATTGGATATTAATTTAATAATCAAACGAACTTTGCCTAATTTTGTGCTGTTAACGATTCTTATCATTTTGTTGTTAATCACAATTGATGTTAAATTTAAAAAGTTTGATTTAAGATAGGAGAAAACGATGTTTAAAGTTATCATAAAAAAAGATATTTCCCTGATGTTAAAGGATTTAAGAATACAGATTTACAGTGGAATTATTTTGTTGCTTTTCATAATGAGTGCGTTTACTTTTGTAAGCAATTTTAAAAAAGAACAAAAAGATTTTCAAAGAAAAGTCAATCTAACCAATCAATCAAATGAACAATATGCAAATAATATGATGCGTTTTATTTCACAAGGCAGGTTGTACTATTTTCAAAAACCCGCAAAAGAAGCAATTGTTATTAACAAAACCGGATTCCCAAAACAGATAATATCATCGGTAACAACCTTTATGCCGAGCGTAACATCCAACAAACCCCATCCAAAAAATAATATGTCCTTGAGTTGGTTATTTATTATTGGAATAATCGAAAGTTTTTCAGCTCTGCTTTTTAGTTACAATGCAATTTCATTAGAAAAAATTAGCGGAACTTTCCGCCTTCAAGTAATAAATAATGTGTCTCGAATCTCAGTATTTATCAGTAAATATTTGGGATTGTTGTTCTTTTTCACTTTGACAAATTTATTGGGAATGGTTATTTCTTCAGTAATTATTTATCTTTTGCTGGGAACTTTTTTCAGTCAAATTATAATTGGAGGAATAGCTTTGCTATTTTTATCGGTACCTTTTATCAGCTTTTTTATTTTTTCAGGGATTCTTATTTCTATGAGTAGAAACTATCGCTCAAATATTGTGGTGGCGTTATCGTTCTGGTTGTTATTTGTTTTTATTATTCCTCAATTTCCATATATTTTAGCAGATAAAATTTACAAATTGCAAAGTCAAAAAGATTTTCAAAGTGAAGTACGTAAAAAAAGATGGGACACCTTTGATAAATGGTCGGAAAAATATGATGATAAAAAGAATGGTAAATACAAAGTCGGTGGAAATATGTATCTTAAAGAAGGATATCGCAGTGGAGCTTTTTATGATATGACTCAAGTAACAGGAAAACTTTATAAAAAACGATTATTAAATTCGGTGAAGCAATTGGAAATCATTAATAAAATATTATTGATTTCGCCTTATACGATTTTAGAAAATTCCTTATCTAAAATATTGGATTTGGGGCTTGAAAGATTTAAAGGCGAGTTAAGTCAATTTGAAGAATTTCAAAATAATCTCAGATCCAAATTCAAAGAAATTGATTCCAAAGATAAAAAAAGTTTGCATCTATATTACAGTTTGGCTTACGGAGATAAAGAAGTTTTGGAAGATTCCGGACTTACACCGTTTACCGCTCAACCGTATCCAAATCCTAACGAATTAATCTTAACAAAATATCATAAAGAAAATCTTACCAAAAGAATAAACAACTCTCTTTTAGGAATAAGTATCTTACTCGCTTTAAACTTGCTTGTTTTGTCTATTTCGATTTTTAAAATATCTAAATTTGACGTCAGATAAATAGGAGGAAAAATGCTGAAAATAAATAATTTAACCAAAAGATATGAAGATAAAAAATTAGCTTTGGATAATATTTCCATTAACGTAAAATCAAAAGAAATATTTGTGTTATTGGGTGCAAATGGTGCCGGAAAATCAACTACCATAAATCTGATCTGCGGATTTATCCAACCTACAAAAGGTGAAATATTTGTCAGTGGTATCGATGCAATTAACGAACCGCTGAAAGCTAAAGAAAAAATTGCTTATGTCTCGGAAAACGTCCACCTTTACAATAATTTCACCGGCTATGAAAATTTAAAATTCTTTTCAAAATTAAGCGGGAAAAATTATTCCAAAAAAGAATTGGAAAATATTTTAAGAGATATAGGTTTACAGGAAAGTTTTATTCATAAACCTGTCGGAACATATTCAAAAGGAATGAGACAAAAAACCGGAATAGCCATCGCAATAGTTAAAGATGCCGATTTAGTTTTGATGGATGAACCTTTTTCCGGATTAGATCCTAAAGCAGCCAACGATTTCCAAAAATTGATTCTAAAGATGAGAGACAGCGGAAAAGCGATTTTGATGTCCACTCATAATATTTTCAGAGCCAAGATTTTGGCAGATCACGTTGGAATTATGAAAGACGGAGAATTGGTTATTACCAGAAAAAAAGATGAATTTGAATTTGAAGATTTAGAAAATTTGTATATTGATTATATGGAAGGAAATGTCTAATAATTTGTGGGGAAAAATGTTTTTTAAGAAAAAATATAATTTTAATTTGATTTTCGGAGAATTTGTTAAATCTTATTCTCTGATAATCGATTCAGAGCATTTGACAGAATCTACGGAAGGAAGATTGAAAGAATTTTTTCCAATTGAAGAATGTTGTTTCTTTTTTGAAAAAGAAAATAGATTTGTAAATGATCGTTTTGAAAAAAACATCTCAAAATACGGGCGATTAGTACGTTGGTTAATTGTAAATTCTACCTATTTGGATATTAAAAAGAAACCGGCTGAATATTCAAAAGAAGAATTTATTCACTTTGAATCTTTTGGCTGTCGATATATTTTCCCATTAGAAACACACAATAAATTAATCGGTATCGTTTTGATAAAATCTGATAATCTCCCTCAAAATATTTTGGAATTCCTGCTAACCCTGTTTAGATTAACCGCAATTGCTTACGATAATGCCATGAATCTTCAAGCTGAAAAAAAGAAATTTAAAGAAAATCTCAGTGAAGAAAAAAAATCCGTGGTTGCCGGAATTGCTTCTATGATGGCTCACGAAATTAAAAATCCCCTGACCTCAATCCGCAGTACAGTTCAATTTTTGAGTGAATATATCGAGAATATCGAGATGAAAGAATTGGCGAAAAATCTTGTTTCGGAAGTGGATAGAATTGATAATATTACCGATTCGGTTTTGAGATTTGCGAGACCGCCAAAATTGAACAAAGAAGAAGTAAATCTCTGTGAAACCATAAAATCCGTTAAATCTCTTTTTAACAATATCTTAGAAGAAAAAAACATTGATTTTGTCTTACCAAAAAAAGATTTTGAAAATATGACAATAAACATCGACGAACAGGCTTTAAGACAAATCTTAAATAACTTCATGAAAAATAGCATTAATGCGATGGAAAATTCAAAGTATAAATTCATCAAAGTAAGAATTAAAAAACAAAGCAAACATTATTTATTTGAATGGGAAGATAGCGGAGAAGGTATTCCTAAAGATAAAATCGAGAAAATATTTGATCCGTTTTTCACAACAAAATCCAGTGGGAACGGACTTGGTTTGGCAATTTGTAAAAAATTATTGGAAGAAATGAATTACGATTTGAACGTTACCTCTAAAGTTGGAAAAGGAACGATCTTTTACTTTAATCTCGAAGTACTTTCGCTTGGGAAAAAATGGTGATGATAAAAAGAGGAAGTGGTTTGGGTTTAGGGAAAAGAAAATATTACAGATTAAACTAAATTTGTTGAATTTATTGACTGAAAATCAGGAGATTATTTCTTTAAAATATTAAACAAAAAAGAGTAATAAATGAAACAAAATAAAATACTTATCGTTGATGATGAAATTAGAATCCGCAATATTCTCAAACTACTTTTTGAGAAAAAAAATTTTTATGTTAAAATTGCCGATAGTGGCGAAAAAGCGATAGAAATTTCCTATAAAGAAAATTTTGATGTCATTCTTTTAGATATGAATATGAAAGGCATCAATGGTTTAGAAACAATGGAGAAATTGCAATCGTTACAGGAAAATGCTCAATATATTTTTGTTACAGCTTTCGGAACCGTTCATGATGCTGTTGAAGCAATTAAAAATGGTGCGTACAATTTTGTAACCAAACCTTTTGATAATGATGAATTACTCGGAATTGTTAACGGAGCCTTGCAAATGAGCAAAATTGTTCATCGTTTAAATGCTTTGGAATCTCAAATCTTTGATAATGACCCGTTCAAAGAAATTATCGGAAGTTCGGACGAATTACATAAAGTTCTGAATTTGGCTGATAAAATTGCTAAAACCGATATTACAGTTCTAATTACAGGTGAAAGCGGAACAGGAAAAGATCTTTTGGTTAGAGCGATTCATAAAATTTCCAATAGAAGAAACAATAAAATTATCCCGGTAAATTGTGCGGCTATTCCTAAATATTTGTTTGAGAGTGAATTTTTTGGATATAAAAAAGGTGCCTTTACCGGAGCGGTTAAAAATCAAAAAGGAAAATTTCGAGAAGCTGACGGCGGCACTTTATTTTTGGATGAAATTGGTGAAATTCCACTTGAATTTCAAGCAAAATTATTGCGGGTTTTGGAAAATGGTGAAATCAATCCGGTTGGAGAAGGAACTCCCAAACTTGTTGATGTTAGGATTATTGCGGCAACAAATAAGGATTTATCCGAAGAAGTTAAGAAAGGCAATTTTCGCGAAGACTTATTTTATCGATTAAATGTCTTTGAAATATCCATTCCGCCTTTAAGAAAACGAAAAACCGATATTGAATTGTTGGCTAATTACTTCTTAAAGAAAAAATATCCTGAAAAATCATTGGGAAACTCTACTATAAAATGCCTTCAAAATTACAATTGGCCTGGAAATATAAGACAATTAAAGAATGAAGTGGAAAGAGCCGCAATCTTATCAGAAAACAATGTCATTCTTCCAAAAGATTTTTCATTTCAAAAAGAAATTACTCGGGAAAATGAATTACCCGACATCTCATCTGATTTTGATTTGGATCAAGTTCTTAATGAAATAAGAAAAAAATATCTGATAAAAGCACTGAATTTACACAATGGAAATAAGAAAAAAGCTGCTGAAAGTTTGGGAATTTCTTACCGAACATATAATTACCAACTTGAAAAATTAGAGGAAAACGAAGATTAAAAAAATATCTTGCTCCATATCATAATATTAAGAAGCAAAATTATCCAATATTTTAATTTCGGGTGGATGGAATGATCAAGAAAATGTCAAATCGAATAATTCCCTCTCTTGTTCTTTAACTAGTGCAAAACTTGGACTGGTTGGAAATGATTGAATTCGTTTGTTTTTATCAGTTGATCTTTTAAAATTGTACAATCGGAAGAACTTCGTACATTCAGATGTTCTAAGTTTTGTGACATTATAAGTATTCTGTTTACGGATTTTTGAATTTATTCGCCTTATTCGGGGTTGTTTGTGAAAATTCGTGGTTAAATTTCTTCTTTTTTGTTATAAAAAAACATTTTTGAGATCCTCCCCAAATATGGCTCCTGAAGAGGGATTTGAACCCCCGTCCGGCAGTGGCCGGATAACAGCCATCAAAGTAATTCTTTAGATATTTTCGCTCGAATAAAATCTCGCCCTTTGTGGGATTTTAACGCTTTCTCTCGTTTCATTGCTTCTGATTTAGTTGAATATTTTTCCGTATAAATTATCTTCCAAGGTCGGTATTTTACCGTCCATCCTTTCTTTGATAATTCATTGTGAG
>Ga0256842_1001817_pt1 | contig 16379 bp, 13 predicted proteins | sample 4559240metaG_FD_185973 | JGI IMG/M metagenome (GOLD analysis project Ga0256842, IMG submission 185973) | Hydrothermal vent microbial communities from Guaymas Basin, Mexico - 4559-240 | ecosystem: Environmental > Aquatic > Marine > Hydrothermal vents | place: Mexico: Guaymas Basin | collected...
GGATAAGTTGGGCTTCAAACGCTTCTTTTTCTTTTTGTGCATCTTCGCTTTTATCTGTAACAGAGAAGAACCATATAGCAATAAACGCCACACTCACACTGATAAGTGCAGGGTATTTTGACGGGAATATAGGTTTATCAAATCCGAAAATTGACACCCATACGGTAGGTCCTAAAATCACAAGAAGTATAGCAGTAGCAAGACCGATGCTTCCACCGATTACCGCACCTCTTGTTGTAAGGTTTTTCCAATACATTGAAAGGAATAATACCGGGAAGTTTGCACTGGCTGCAATTGCAAATGCAAGTCCTACCATGAATGCGATGTTTTGTTTTTCAAACGCGATACCTAAAATAATAGCCAATACACCGATTGTAAGTGTTGCGATTTTAGAAATTTTCATTTCCTGTTTTTCGTCAATCTGACCTTTTTTAATAACGCTTGCGTATAAGTCGTGGCTTATTGCACTAGCACCCGCAAGTGTCAATCCTGATACAACCGCCAAAATAGTAGCAAACGCAACGGCTGAAATGAATCCTAAAAACAGGTTGCCTCCAACTGCATGCGCTAAATGAATAGCAGCCATGTTGTTACCACCGATAATTTTTCCTGCAGCGTCTAAATACTGAGGATTGGTTGATACGAATATAATAGCACCAAAACCGATAATAAATGTAAGGATATAGAAATACCCGATAAATCCTGTTGCAAAAAATACCGATTTTCTGGCTTCCTTAGCATCTGCAACCGTAAAGAATCTCATAAGAATATGAGGAAGTCCCGCAAGACCGAACATTAACGCAACACCAAGACTTATTGCGGAGTAAGGGTCGCTAACAAGTCCTCCAGGAGCCATAATTTTTTCATGTAAAGGATGCGTTTCAATTGCTTTTGCAAAAAATTCTTCAAAATTAAATCCGAAATGCGCCATAACCGCTAATGCCATAAATGTAGCACCTGCAAGTAAAAGTGCCGCTTTAATAATCTGAACCCATGTTGTAGCAAGCATACCACCGAATGTTACGTATAGTATCATTAAAACACCAACTATTATAACCGCATATGAATACGGAAGACCGAATAAAAGCTGAATCAGTTTTCCACTACCAACCATCTGAGCAATAAGATAAAGTAAAACCGTAGCAATACCACCGAATGCCGCAAGAGTTCTTATAGGACCTTGTTTGAGTCTGAATGAAACAACGTCAGCAAATGTGTATTTACCTAAGTTTCTAAGTCTTTCGGCTATTAAAAACAATACAAACGGCCAACCAACCAAGAAACCGATTGAATAAATTAGCCCGTCGTAACCTTTTAAATAAACAAGACCGGAAATTCCTAAAAACGATGCGGCCGACATATAATCCCCGGCTAACGCAAGACCGTTTTGAAAACCTGTAATTCCACCTCCGGCTGTATAGAAATCTTTAGCCGTTCTGGTTCTTTTTGCAGCCCAGTAAGTGATACCAAGGGTAGCAAGAACGAAAATGATAAACATAACAATTGCAGATACGTTTAACGGCTGCTTGTGTACTTCACCTGTTATTGCCCCTGCGGCAAATAACGAACCAAAGCTAAACGCCAGTACAAGTAACTTTTTCATTTTACTCCTTTTTCAAGTTCTTTTTCGAGTTCGATTTTTACTTTTTTTGTAAGTTCGTCAAACTCACTGTTTGCTTTGTTTACATAAATTCCTGTAAGGATAAAAGCAATTATGATAATCAAAATACCGATAGGAATACCTACGCTGATTACCGAACCTTGAGAAATAGGAGTTCCGAGAATCTGCGGATCAAAAGCAATAGTTAAAATAAATGAATAGTAAACCGCAAGCAAAACAAACGTTAGCGTCCATGCGAATTTACTTCTGGTTTTAACTAAATGCTGAAAATCCGGATTGTTCTTGATAAGCTCGATTGCTTCTTTTGTCATTTAGTCTCCTTTTAGTGTTTTTCAAGATAATAATAAAAATAATTCGTAGCATAAACGTAGCATTTACGTAATGAAACGAAAATTGTTAAATAAATATTAATAAGTGTGTAGAAAAGTAACAGATTAATTGAGAATGGAGAATTGAGAATGGAGAAAGCGGGGTTTCCGAAAAGTCGTCGTATTTTTTTAGGTGCGGAGTGAGAATTAACAACTTAACTAACTTCAAAAAATTTAACGACTTAACTAATTATTTAATTATATATCCCACGCCTCTTATGTTTTTTATAAAATCTTCTTTTAAAAGTTTTTTCAACCTGCTGATTTCAGCCCTGATTGTGGCATTATCCACCATCCCTCCCCATACTTCATCCCTTAATATTTCAAAAGTGACCGTTTTTCCTTTGTTTAGGGCAAGAAGTTTAATAATGTTTTTATGAATGTTGCTTAAAATCTGTGGGGTGTTGTCAAAAAGCAGTTCGTTATTTTTGTTGTCAAAAATGTATCTTTTTGAGAGGGTGATAAAAACTTTTTTATCGGGATGTAGTTGTTTTTCAAGTCTTTGTATTTTGATTAAAAGCTCTTGGAGGTAAAAAGGCTTTTTAATATAATCAAAGCATCCTAAATCATACGCTTTTGTAATATGCTCAATGCTGTTCATAGCACTGATTATGATGGTAGGGGGTGCAATTTTTTGTTTTTGAAGCATTTCTAAAATGGAAAAACCGTCGATATTCGGAAGATGAATGTCTAATATCAAGATGTCATAAGATTCGTTTTTAATATATTCGTAGGCGGTTTTGCCGTCTATAAACGAATTTACTATAAAACCTTCGTTTTGAAGGTATTCGGTAATAATTTCATTTAGGGAATATTCATCTTCAACCAAAACTATTTTCATTACAGTCCTTAAATTTGTATTCAAATGTAATTATATTATTTTTATGTGTAACATTGACGTGAATATCATATTTTTTGCAAATTTCATTAACCAAATAAAGTCCGAGGCCGAAACCTTCGCTGTTTGAGTGCTCTTTATAAAACGGATCGAAAAATTTGTCTATGTTATTTATTTCGTTTGTTTTATTTTCAAAAATGAGTATATTGTTTTTAGCTGTTATTTTAATTATTGAATCGGGGATGGAATATTTTATGGCGTTTGAGAGATTGTTATCAATAATTCTTATCAGCTCTTCTTTGTTGATACAGACAGTAAAATCATTAATTTCATATTCAAATGTTAATTTTTTTGCATTTGCAATGGTCTCAAAAAACTGTATTCTTTCTTTTAGCGCTTCTTTTATTTGGATTTTTTGAAGGGGGTAATTTTTATGTTTGTATTTTAAAACAAAACTGAGATCCGCATAAATATTGTTAATCATTAATACGGCGGATTCGATTCTTTGAATGTTTTTGTCTTTTTTATCTAAAAAATTAAGTGATGTCAGGATAATTGCAAGCGGGGTGTTGATTTCATGAATTGCCGTTTTTATAAACATTTCCTGAGATTTTATTAAATTTTGGAGTTTAAGAGTTTTTTTACGTACCTTTTCTTCAAGTGAGAGATTCATTTTTTCAAGTTTTTTGTTTTGGGAGTTTATTTCTTTTAACATCTTATTTACGAATACTGCGATATTTAAGAATTCTTTTATTTTTATATCATTGAATTTAATGTAAATATGCTCCTGATATGCTTTTTGGAAAAAAATAATGAATTTATTTATTTCCGATTTTAAAAATTCGTTTATCAAATAAAATCCGGCTAAAGCAAACATATAAATTATAAATGACACCGTTAAAAAATTAGTCATGGTTTTTATTAATTTATGTATTAGGTTTTGTTTCTTTTTTTTAATGGTTTCATCTATCTTTGCGATTGAGTCTTTGACGGTTATTTTATATCGGGCGTCTTTTAGGGTGTATGAAATTTCTTTAGGGGGAGGGATTGAATGCAAATAAACTGCGACATCGTTTTTTGTAATTTTTACATATATGGATTTATCTATAAAAGTGTCTAATATTTTCTTGCAATTATTTGGGGCAATTTTAATTACCGTATCTATTTTTTTGGCTAAATTTTGAATTTTAAGAGCAGTTTTATTTATCATCTCTTTTTTTAACTTGACAACTTCGTTTTCAAAATCCCGGTATTCTTCAAATATGGCAAGTGTTGTAAATATTGCGGAAAAAATAAAAAGGAGGGTAATCCCCCAAAGATATATTTTGTTTAAAGAGATTTTTTTCACTTTATTTCAAAACACAGGTATTTACTACCTCGATAATTGCTTGAACAACTTTTGGGTCTTCCAATGTAGAAGTGTCTTGTGTAATTTCTTCACCTTTTGCAATTGCCCTTAAGATTCTTCTCATAATTTTACCGCTTCTTGTTTTTGGAAGCCCTGGAACGAATGCAACTGTATCCGCTTTTGCAATCGGTCCGATTTCTTCTTTAATTATGTCGTTGATTTCCTGAATGATTTCCATCTCTTCCGCTACAGTATCTTCGCCTTTTAACACAACATAAGCAAAGACACTTTCACCTTTGATGTCATCAGGTTTTCCTACTACCGCAACTTCGGCGATTAGCGGATGTTTTTTGATTGCCGCTTCGATTTCCGCGGTTCCAAGTCTGTGACCGGATACATTTATAACGTCATCAACTCTTCCTGTGATCCAGATATATCCGTCTTCATCATATATTGCGCCGTCTCCTGAGAAATATACCGGTTTTCCGTCTTTTTTAGCGGTTGAGAAGTAACTTTTTACAAATCGCTCAGGATCTCCCCAGATTGTTCTAATCATACTCGGCCATGGTTTTGTAATACAAAGGAGTCCTTTTTCATTCGCTTCCATTTTATTACCGTTTTCATCGATAATTTCCGCAAAAATTCCAGGAAGCGGGAATGTTGCGCTTGCAGGTTTTACAGGTGTTGCCGCCGGAAGCGGTGAAATCATATGTCCTCCGGTTTCAGTCTGCCACCATGTATCAACGATAGAGCATCTGCCGTTACCTACTGTTTCATAATACCATTTCCATGCAGGAGGATCTATCGGCTCTCCAACCGTTCCAAGAATTCTTAGTGAGCTTAAGTCATATTTTTTAGGCTCGTCAGCTCCCATTTTATGTAACAGTCTGATGGCGGTCGGTGCCGTATAGAATTGGTTAACTTTATATTCTTCCACCATTTTCCAAGCTCTTCCGCTGTCAGGATATGTTAACACACCTTCGAACATCAAGGTAGTCGTACCCGCCGCAAGAGGTCCGTAAACGATGTAAGTATGTCCCGTAATCCATCCGATATCGGCAGTACACCAGAATGTATCGTTGTCTTTAACATCAAACACCCATTCCATTGTAAGCTGAGCCCAAAGGATATATCCCGCCTGATGATGCTCAACTCCTTTTGGTTTTCCTGTACTTCCCGAAGTGTAAAGTAAAAACAGCGGATCTTCACTGTCCATAACTTCAGCCGGACATTCATCGTCCTGATTTACTATAAGGTCGTTATAGCTTACGTCTCTTCCGCTAACCCATTCGATATCTTCGTTGTTTCTCTCAACCACCAATACTTTTTCTACACAATCAACTCCCTCAAGCGCTTTGTCAACAACCGGTTTTAGCATATAAGGTTTGCCTTTTCTAAAGGCCCCATCAGCCGTAATAACGATTTTAGCTTCTGCGTCCAAAATTCTGTCTTTAAGCGCTTCTGCGCTGAATCCTCCGAATACCACGCTGTGAATTGCACCGATTCTTGCACACGCAAGCATTGCAAATGCGGCTTCAGGAATCATCGGCATATATAAAACTACCCTGTCGCCTTTTTTAACACCGAGGCTTTTTAAAAGGTTTGCAAATCTGTTAACTTCCCTGTAAAGTTCAAGATAAGTAATAATTCTTTTTTCTCCGTTGTCACCTTCCCAGATAATTGCGGCTTTGTTTTTTTTGCTTTCAAGATGTCTGTCGATACATTGATACGCCACGTTTAATTTACCGCCTACAAACCATTTGTAAAAAGGTGCGTTTGATTCGTCAAGTGTCTGTTTAAAATCTTCAAACCATGTGATTTTTTCCCTTGCAAGTTTTGCCCAGGTCCCTTCATAGTCTTTTTCAAATTCTTCTACTTTTTCCCAATATTCGCACATATTTTTAAATGCCGGGTCTTTAAACATTTCTTTTTTTGGATAATATACTTCATTTAACATCTATACTCCTTTGTTGTTTTTCTTTATGGTAATTTAAAAATGTAGCATAAACGTAGCATATAAGATTTTTTTATTACAGCAGCGGTTGGGATGTGTAGATTGGTAACAAATGAATGTAGAATGGAGAATGTAGAATTGAGAAAAATTTTTAATTCTCCATTCTCAATTTTCAATTCTCAATTACTTGTAGTTGTCAATCGCCTTTTGAATAAGCTCAATAGCTTTTTCTCTTCCTTCATATCCTGTAACTTTTACCCATTTTCCGGGTTCTAAGTCTTTGTATGTTTCAAAGAAATGTTTGATCTGGTTAAGTTCGATTTCAGCTAAGTCGCTTAAATCGTTGATTTTTGCCATTTTAGGGTCTAGTTTAACGGTAGGCACCGCTACGATTTTTTCATCTTTACCGCTTTCATCTTCCATAATAAGCACTCCGATAACCCTGCTTTTAATAACAGTCCCCGGTGCCACGCTTACGCTTGAAAGTACCAAAACGTCAATCGGGTCTCCGTCATCTGCAAGAGTATTTGGTACAAATCCGTAGTTTGCAGGGTAAAACTGACTTCCGTAAAGAATTCTGTCAAGGAATATTGCACCGCTTTCTTTGTCTAGTTCGTATTTAATGTTGCTTCCCTGAGGAATTTCTATAACTGCATTTACGTATTCTTCAGGATTTCCCGGTTTGATTTTAGTAATATCCATTATTTCTCCTTTTTTTTTGAAATTATATCAAGATATTTAATTAAATAAATTCCTGAAATATAAATAATCCAATTTATATATATCCACAAAAACAAAAACATCAAAAGCGAGATAGACCCGTATATCGTTGTATAAGTTTTATTTATTAACACATAATAAATGAAGATATTTTTAGAAATAAAAAAAGTTATGGTAATTATTAAAGACGCAATAACAGCGGATTTTGTTTTTTCTCCTTCAAGTGTCATTTTATATGAGAGGAAAAATGTAAGCCAAATAATTAAAAACGGGGCAAATTTGGCAAAATTTATCCATGATGTGTAAGCTGATTTGTCCAAAAAAAACTGCAGCTTGATCGAAATATACATGGCAGCAGCAAACATAATAGGAAAAAGAGTCAGCATAGTCCAGTAAAGCTTTATTTTCTCCCACAGGTTTCTTTTGGGCTGGTTGAAAATTTTTGAAATTATAGTTTCGTAGTTGTCAAAAAATAAAATTGACGTTATTAAAATATAAAAACCGCCCATAACTCCCATTTTACCCGAATTTGTAAGAAAGTTTTTAAGGTATGTCGAAATCGTTTCGGCGTTAGTAGGTAGCAGGTTTGAGCTTATGAAATGTTCGAGTTTAGTGTAAAATTCCGCAAAAAACGGCGTGTTTGAAAAGATTGTCAGCACTATAAGTATAAGCGGTACTAGTGAAAAAATCGTATAAAAACTAAGCGCCGCCGAATATAATGTAATTTCGTTAGTTATGTTTTTTAGCTCTTTAAAATTTATTTTTTTTAAAAAATTCTCAATTCTCAATTCTCAATTCTCCATTTCTAAAAGTTCTTTTTTCTCTTCAAGACTTAGGTATCTTTCAACTTTATTATCGTATATTTTTTTGATTTCTTCAAGCTCTTCGCTTAATGTTACTAATCCTTTTTCCTGATAACATTCGGGGTTTGCAAGGCACTTTTCAATTTCGGCAATGGTTGTTTCAAGCTCTTCTATAAGTTTTGGCAGTTCGTCAAGCTCTCGCTGTTCTTTATAGCTTAATTTTTTCTGTTTTCTTTGTTTTGGTTTTTCTTTCTTTACATTCTCAATTCTCAATTCTAAATTCTCAATTATTTTAATTTCTTTTTCAATCTCAAGATATTCTGTATACGGAATATGGCTCTCTTCCACAACTCCATTGCCTTTGAAAATAAACATTTTTTTGGCAATTTTATCCACGAAATATCTGTCGTGGCTTACGAATATCACGCTTCCTTCAAAGTCCATAAGATATTCCTCAAGTATATTGATGGTAGGAATATCCAAATCATTTGTAGGCTCGTCTAAAATCAATACGTCATAATCTTTTGTAAATAAAAGCGCAAGTGCCACTCTTGTTTTTTCTCCGCCGCTTAGGACTCCTATTTTTTTAGTAAGATATTCAGGTGGAAATAAAAATTCCCTCAAATACCCGTAAACGTGCATATTTCTTCCTCTTACATTTACATGGTCTCCGCCCTGCGGGCAAAAAGTTTCGATGAGGTCTTTATCGTCGCTTAGCATGGATTTTCTTTGATCTAAATATCCGATTTTTATGTTTTCTCCGATTTTAATAATACCTCCGTCCGCTTTTTCTTCGCCTATTAAAATTTTTAAAAATGTCGATTTACCGCTTCCGTTTTTACCGACTATTGCGATTTTGTCTTTTTGCAAAATCCTTGTGGTGAAATTTTCTATCAGTTTTTTATTTCCAAGGGATTTTGATAGGTTTTCGATTTCAAACATTACTTTTTTTCGGTTTATTTTTTCATCTTCTTTTGCTAAAAGCTCACGTTTAAGCTGCATTTCAATCTGTCTGATTTCCCGTCTGTCTTCTTTTACTTTTTCACGAAGTTCCAAAACTCTTTTTTTTCTGCCCTCATTCCTTTTAAGCCTGGCTTTAACACCTCTGTTTAACCACTCTTCTTCTCTTTTAAGAAGTCTTATTTCGTTTTCAAATTCTTTTTCTTTGGCTTTTAAAAGTTCTTCTTTTTGGCGTATGTAATCGGCATATCCTCCTTTGAAGCTTCTTAAACGGCAGTTTTCAAGCTCCACCACCCGCGTTGCAATTCTATCTATAAAATACCTGTCGTGGCTTACGACGATAAACGTATATTTTTCTTTTAAAAGCATCTCTTCTAAAAATTCAGTCATATAAACATCAAGATGGTTTGTCGGCTCATCAAGCAGTAAGACGTCCGGTTTTTGAAGAAGTAGAGATGCAAGCGCGACCCTTCTTTGTTCCCCGCCGCTAAGGAGTGAGATGTTTTTATTTTCATACTTTTTAAGATCAAACTCCAGCATAATTCTCTCAATCCTGTCATCAAGGTTCCATGCATTGTGGAAATCCAAAAACTTTGAGATTTTATCCATTTCGCTTTGAATTGTTTTATTTTCCGGATTTGCTGCAAACTCTTCGGTTAGTTTTAAATATTTTTGGTAAGCTTCTTTAAATTCGGTCAGTTCGTTTTCAATTGCCTCTCTAACCGTTAAATTGTCTTTGAATTTCGGGGTTTGAAGAAGTCTTTTGATTTTTATACCGTTTTTGGTTATTACTTCTCCGCTGTCCGGTTGTATGGTTTTATCAATAATTTTCATAAGTGTGGATTTTCCGCTTCCGTTTTTACCGATTAGAGCAACTCTTTCACCCTCATCAAGATGAAATTCGACATTGCAGAGAATTTTTTGCGCTTCGAATTTTTTATTTATGTTTAAAAGGTCAATTAGAGCCATGATTCTCCTTCTTTAAAATGTTTAAAATAATAACAAAAAATGCAGAATCTTTTGGTTACATATTTCTTTGTCATTTATATATCATTTACTTGTCATTTTTATGAAAAAATGTTTTAATTTTAAAAAATAAAGCGGAAAGAAAAATTTTATGAAAAAATTTTTGTTACTAGTGTTTTTTTTATTACTTAATGCTGCAGATGATGATTTTTTAAAAACTTTAAACGAAGTGAGCGACATTGCCACCAAAACAAAAGTAAATATCGATAAAATCCCCTCAAACGTAGAGGTTATAAGAAGGGATTTTATATTAAAAAGCGGTGCAAAAACTCTTTTGGATGTTTTAAAATATTTGCCGGGTATTCAAATTTCCCTCTCTTCAAGCGGAAAAAAAGAACTTATCATCAGAGGTAATAAATCCACTTACCGGGATAAAATAAAATTTTTAATAAACGGGACTGATGTCACAAATAATCTTTATTCAAACCAGTTTTATTATTATAATTTTCCTGCCGCATTAATTAAAAGAATAGAATTTACAAAAACACCCGATTCTCTCCTTTACGGAGGGACGGCGTTTTTAGGCGTTATTAACATAATTACGCTTGATGAATACAGCGGCAATTTTGCTAATATCTATATGTCCAATAAAGATGAATACGAGGGAAGTCTTTTTTTTAATATGGATAAATATCTGATTGATATGTATTATTCGTATTCAAAACCGGACATTACCGCACCAAAGACTTATGTGGTGGATATTACAAACGAAAGCGCTGACGTTTACAGAAATGAAACGGATGCTCATACCCTTGAAAAAAACGCAGGGCTTGGATTTAAATACAAAATAAACGAAGAAACTTCACTCAGCTACAGGATTCAGTATTATCAAAAGGGCAATTTTTTCGGTATATCAAGACTTACCCCGTTAAAAGACGATAAAAGGGTGAATTTAATACATCAGTATATAAAGCTGAAGTATAAAAAATATCTGAAATATAATTTAAAAAACGAAATGAATACAGGAATAAAGCATTACGAATGGAAAGGGGAATTCAGAAATTATCCTTACGATTTTAACGAAACGATAGACAATGACTCCGCTAACGATATAATCGCCGGGGCGGATGTCAAAGAAATCGAACTTTATTTTAAAAATATCCTCACATATATGACCGTACAACACACCCTGACGGCTTTAGTTGAAATGAAATACGCAAAACCTTATGATATGTATTATCTTCAATATGTAAAAAGTATGGGGGATAATCAAAACGCTTTTAATTTAGGTCCGAATAAAAAACATTTAACCGGAAAATACGCTCCTTTAAAAGAAGGTGTTTCAAGAAAATTATTGGCTTTTGGACTTCAGGATATGTATATTATCGATGACAGATTTTCAGTAATTTACGGTGCAAGGATTGATAAATACAATGATTTTAAACCTAAATATTTATATAAACTCGGTGGTGTGTATTCATTTTCTAAAAACAGTATTTTCAAACTTCTTTACAATAAAGCTTACAGAATACCGAGTTTTATAGAGCTTTATGCGCAAAGCGCAAGCGATTTTAACGGTAATGAAAATTTAAAACCCGAAACCGTTGATATGGTAGAAGGAATTTTTATTAAAAAATTAAATGAATACAATAAATTTAAATTCGTATATTATTATGGAAAAAACCGTGATTACATCGGAAGGGAGTATTCTCTTAGCAGTGGTAAAAAAGTTTATAAAAATTTAGGCGAATATATCATAAAAGGACTTGAAGTTTCTTTTAACTCCATTTATAAAAACAACAGATTTTATATATCATATTCGTACAATAAAAATAAATTTAATTTTAAAAATGTTATTAAGGGGATAAATGCGTTCGACTGGCCGGGTGTGAGGGAAAATTTAATAAAATCATATATAATGCATAATTTTTCTCATGACAGGACTCTTTTCATATCGGCATTATACGGAAGCAAGATTAAAACTCCTAAATATATTGATGATATAAATCCGTATTATTCCCTTAATGTAAATTACAGATTTAAATTCAAAAAATATTATATAAATATGGGGGCCGATAACATAACCGACCATAAAAACTATTATTTTTCGGATCCTAGTAATATAATTTTCCACAGATACCTGTTTGCACAGGATAATTTGGAAATTCCTCAAACGGGAAGAAAATTTTACATAAATCTTGAAAAGAACTGGTAATGAAAAAATTGTTATTAATTTTATTAAATATTACGTTTCTTTTTGCTCTTACGGACGATTTGCTGATTATAGAAGCTAAACTTTATCCAAAAGTTATTATGCTTGAAAACAAATTTATCAAACATCCTAAAATAGGAATAATTTATAATGAAAGTTCATTGGAAGTTGCCAAAAAAATAAGCAGTTTTTTAGCGCATAACAATTATGTTTCATTTTTAATAAAAGAAAATGACATTAAAGAAGCAGACGGATATATAATAACCTTTAAAAATCCTTCCCGTTCTTTAATTACCGCACTTTTAAAAACTCATAAACTGATATTCGGCGTTTATCCCGAAAGCATAAAATACACTATGGTATCCCTATATTTAGGTCCGAGGGTAAAGCTTTATATAAATCCAAAATTAATTAAACAGGCAAATATTTATATAAATCCGATTCTTTTTAAAGTAGGGAGAATTTATGAAGAATAAATCATTAAAAAAAATACTTGATTTGCTTATTGTTTTAATATTGATTATAACCGTTGTATTTACATATCTGGATATAAAAAATATTACACAAACACTAAAAGAAATACAAAAAGAAAAAGCGGCTTTAATGTTGAAAAACAATATATCCGTATTAAATCAATTATTAAAATACGGTTTTTATGATGAATTAAACAGCGAGATTAAACATATCGTAGATATTTCCGATGATATAACGGGTTTGGAAATAATAACTAAGAAGAAGCGTTTTTCTTATTTTGAAAAAGAAAAGTTTGAAAAAGAAACGAAAGAAAAAGAAAACGTATATATGTATAAAAATAAAAACATAACTTTTAAAATTTATTACAATTCCGGAAAAATATTACATAAATTTTTTAACAAATATTTTTACAGGTTTTGGATATATATCATTATTTTTGCGCCGTTTGTGATTTTTATATTTGTATTTTTAAGAAAGAAAATCAATGAATTTAATATTTTAGCCTTAAAACTTGAAAAACTGGATTTTAGAAAAGTTAAACATATTAAAAAAATAGATGATTTTTATGAAATAGTAAATATAATAAACGCTATAAATTTGCTTTTAAGAAGAGCGGATTCTTTTTATAAAACACAGACAAAAATAATAAAAAGAATGATGAAATTAAAAAGGCATTTTGAAAATGCCCAAAGAATTGCTCAGAGTTTCAGCTGGGAATATGACTGTGTCACCAAAGAGATTCAAATAAGCGGCGAATTTAAAAAATTTTTAAATGTTAAAAATAACAAATTTTCATTAGGTGAATTTAATGAATTTTTCCCAAATATAGATGTTTCTTATTATTTAAATAACATTTGCGAAAAATGTTTGGAATTTGAAACCAATCATATATTGACAACCGCAAATAACAAAAGATTTAATTTTAAAACAATAGGAAAATGTATAAAAACAAGAAAATCCCATTATGTATTGTGTGTAAGTTTGAATATAACCGAAAGTGTCGAAAAACAAAAAATGATAGAATTTTTAGCATATCATGATTCGTTAACAGGACTTCCTAACAGAAGGAAATTAATTGAAAAGTTCGAATTTTTAGCATCTTTAGCCAAAAGAGAAAATAAAAAAATCGCTCTTTTATATCTCGACATGGATAATTTTAAAATGATTAACGATACTTTAGGACATAATGCCGGTGATGAGCTTCTGAAAAATATTGCGAAAAGATTGAAAGAAAGTATAAGAAATACGGATTTTATAGCAAGAATCGGAGGCGATGAGTTTGTAATTCTTTTGTATGGTATTAATTCAAAACAGGAAACAAAAAAAGTCGTAAAAAAACTCATTAATGTCTTAAGTAAACCTGTAAATATAAAAAATAACAATATTATAGCAACATTCAGTATAGGTGGTGCCGTTTATCCCGATGATGCCGAAAATTTTGAAAATCTTTTAAAATATGCGGATATTGCAATGTATGAAATAAAAGAAAAAGGGAAAAATAACTATGCTTTTATAAATGAAAATATAAAAAAATATTCCGATAATTTTTATAAAACGGTTGACGAACTTAAGAACGCTTTAAAAAATAATGAACTTATTTTGTATTTCCAGCCTAAAATAGATATTGTAAACAATAAAATATACGGTGCGGAGGGGCTTATAAGATGGAATCATCCTAAAAAAGGAGTTTTAACGCCTTATCATTTCATACCGTTTGCAGAAAAAAGCGGTTTAATTACAAAAATTGACGAATATGTTTTAAAATTGGCTTTTAAAACTTTAAAAAAATGGCAAACAGATGAAAATTTAAAATATTTAAATCTTGCAATAAATATTTCGGCGAATAAATTCAAAGAAGAGGATTTTGTTGAAAATTTGAAAAATCTGCTTGAGAAATATAAAATAAATCCTTCAAATCTTGAAATTGAAATAACCGAAACTCTCAGTATGGATAATATAGAATATACTATTTTCGTTTTGAGAAAATTAAAATCTCTCGGTTTTAAAATTGCACTTGACGATTTCGGAACGGGTTATTCATCACTTAACTATCTTAAAAAAATACCTTTTGACACGTTAAAGGTTGATCAGTCTTTTGTAATGGACCTTGAAAACGACAAGGATGATTTGGTTATTACCGAAATGATAGTCCAGATAGCAAAAGTTTTAAATAAAACCACAGTTGCAGAAGGTGTTGAAAACGAAAAAATTCTAGATATTGTAAAAGGACTCGGTTGTAATTTAATTCAGGGGTATTATTTTGCCAAACCTATGGATGAAAAAAGTTTTGTTGAGTTTTGTAAAAATTTTCCGCATAAATGATGTCTTCTTGAATACGTTTTTTTAATTCTTGCAAATTCTCAAATCTTCTGTTCTCCCTTAAAAATTCCAAAAATTCAATTATAAATATATCATTTTCCATTTTACATTGTCCATTTTCCATTAATAAGTGTGTTTCGATTGAAAAATTCTTATCGGTAGAGCGGATTCCTATAAAAGTTAAAGACGGGTGTTTGTTTGTCAGGGTAATATACACACCAGGTTTGGGGATAAGGTAATTTTTTACGGGTTTTATGTTTACGGTCGGGACAAGTTCTTTGCTTCCGAGCCCCTGACCTTTTATTTGGGTGCCTTTAATTTTGTAGGTGTGTCCGAGGAATTTATTTGCTTTTTTTATATTTCCTTCTTTTATAAACTCCCTTATAATCCTTGAATGAACCCCGATTCCGTCAATTTTAACCTCATCAATACTTTCTACTTCAAAATGCTTTTTTAAAAGTGTCAAATCTCCGCTTCTGTTTTTACCAAATCTAAAGTCTTTACCCACGACTATTTTAGATATGTTTAGTTTTTTTAAAATATTAATGAATTCAATAGGAGTTAAATCTTTTATATCGTTTAAATTGTAAAATTTACAGGGAAGGGTAGTATATTCACATCTGTCATCTCCGGGTGTGAGGTTGGAGCCTTTTTCTATTACTACTATAAAATCTGCTCTTTTAATCAATGCCTGATGACCTACATGCATTCCGTCAAAGCCGCCTATTGTCGCTTTCATTATTACCTTTTTTCCAAATTGTATCAAATATCATACCTTTCTACACATCTCAAACCTCAAACTAGGGCTGTTTCATACTGAAAAATTTAAATTACGAAAAAGTAAAAAAAGACAAGGTTGCGGATTTTAACGAAAATTTTGCGTTTAAAAAAGTGCGTCTACCCGTCAGGACGCTTTACAGGCGTATGAAGTGCAAGTTTACACATTTTTATCGCCGTGCGAGCCTAAAAACGACAAGCAGTTGTCGTTTTTTTAACGGCTTTCCCGTTCGCACTTTTTAGCAAAATTTGAGTGTTACGTAAGCAAAAAGAAGCACGGAGCTGTCATATTTTTATCTTTGGAGTTTAGCATGAAATAATCCTGCCTTTTTTTGCCATTGTGAAGATGTGTAGAAAGGTATGATCAAATATGCTATAATAAGTAAAATTTTACTTAAAAGGATGCTTATGAAAACAATTACATTAAAAGTGGAAGATGCTTTTTTTGATGAATTAAGCAACATAGTAAAAGAATATAAAACTACAAAAATCGATTTTATAAAAACCGCAATAAATGAATACAAAAAAAAACTTGAAAAAGAAAAATTAAGAAAACAAATGCATTATGCTTCGATAAAAGTCAGGGAAAATTCTAAAAAGATAAATGAAGAATTCAACCATTGTATAAAAGATGGAATATGAAAAGAGGAGAAATATATTTAGCTTATTTAAATCTGAATAAAGATAAGGAAGTTGGCAAATTAAGACCCGTTTTGATATTGCAAAGTGATTTTTTAAACGAAGTCAATCATCCTACCGTTATAATTTTACCTCTTACAACCCAACTTATAGATAATGCATATCCTTTAAGATACAGAATTAGCAAAAGAGGGAAACTGCGTCAGGATTCGGATGTGCTGTGCGATCAGATTAGTTCGATTTCAATACAAAGGATTAAAGACGATTTGATTTGCAAGGTTTATGATGATGAAATGATTGAAATAGAAAAACAGGTAAAATTGGTTTTAGATTTTAATTAGAATTTTTAAAAAAATCCATTATTGCTTTTGCGTCTTTTT
>Ga0256842_1001819_pt1 | contig 16366 bp, 16 predicted proteins | sample 4559240metaG_FD_185973 | JGI IMG/M metagenome (GOLD analysis project Ga0256842, IMG submission 185973) | Hydrothermal vent microbial communities from Guaymas Basin, Mexico - 4559-240 | ecosystem: Environmental > Aquatic > Marine > Hydrothermal vents | place: Mexico: Guaymas Basin | collected...
AAAACGGCTATTTTTTCATATCTGTTTTTAATACCGATACCCCCGCTGTCTTTGCCGCCGTGTCCCGGGTCTATTACGATTATTTTGTTTTTGGGTTTGTAAATTCTGTTTTTTTTGGCAAGTATGTTTTGATAGCGTTGTTTGTTATTCGGTTGAGAAATTTTTATGGTTAGGATGTTGTTTTTGATTGTGTATTTAAGAAAAAATCTGTCTTTTGAATAATATACAATTCTGACGGTTTTTTTATTGAACTGGGCTATTTTTAAATTCACGTTTCCTATTTTTTTGGATTTTGGTTTTGATAATATGGCATCGGGAAAGTCTATTACTTTTTTGTAAATTTTTGTATTAATTGAGAAAAATTTAATATTGCTGTTGGGTATTTTGATTTTTAAAGGATTGTATGAATAGATTTTTATATATTTTGAAAAGTTTGCCGTTTTGTTTGAAGGGGTTGATTTATTTGTGGTTTTTTTGGTGTATATTTTGCTTTCAGGTTTATGTTTTTTTAGGCTGTTTAATTTTTTTTTATAATCACTCACATTGAATTTTAAAAATTCACCGCATTCTATTAAACCTTCTAAGGCTTTGATTTCCTTTTGTCTGTTGTTGTCAAGAATCGCGGCTACATATTTTTGCTGGTATTTATAATAATCTTTGTAAGCTGCGTTTATTGAAGATTTGTTACACGTAGCATACAAAAAAGAAAAAAGAAATATGAAAATGATTTTTTTCATTATTCTCCGAGCAGTTCTTTCATAAGTTCTTTAACGCTTAGAAGTCTCTCGGCTCTGTAGGCGTATGCACCGCTGAAATACAGTCCCAGTTCTTTATCGCCCATATAAGCGTCTGCCAGTCTGTCGGCTATACAATATCCTACTTTTCTTGATTCTTCGCCTCTTTTACAAGGAAATACGCAGTTTGATATACACTTGATTATAGGACCTTCTTTTTTTTCTACTTTTTCTATAAATTTTGTTTTAATTCCTCTGGCAGGATATCCTACCGGAGATTTTAATAAAACAATATCTTCTTTTTTTGCGTTAAGGAGTGTTTGTTTAAATACATCGCTTGCATCACATTCATATGTCAGGGCGAATCTAGTTCCAAGCTGAACCCCGTCGGCTCCTAAATTCATAAATTTAACAATATCTTCATGACTCCATATACCGCCTGCTGCAATTACGGGAATATTCGGATCCCATTTTTCAACTTCCTCTTTTACATCGGGTACCAAATGCTCTAGCTGGTTTTCTTCTTTAAAGCATTCTTCATATTTAAAGCCCTGATGACCTCCGCTTAAAGGACCTTCAACGATTACAGCATCGGGGATTCGTCCGTATCTTTTTTCCCATCTTTTTGCAATTAGTTTAAACGCCCTTCCGGTTGATACGATAGGAACCAATGCGACATCGGGGAAATCTTTTGTGTATTCCGGCATATCCATAGGAAGACCGGCACCTGTAATGATAATATCTGCCCCCGCTTCACAGGCATCCCTTACAACCCTTCCGTAATCGTTTATTGCATATAATACGTTGCACCCAAGAGGCGCCTCAGAGCAAATTTTTCTGGCATTTTCGAATATTTTAAAAAGGGCGTCGCGGTTGTAAAACTCTTTTTCCAAAAGCGGTCTTCCCTCAACCAGTTTTTTTGCATATTTTTTGTCTTCGTAATAACCTGTCCCAACGGCACTTATTACCCCAAGGCCGCCTTCTTTGCTTACATTTCCGGCCAGTCTGTCCCAGCTTATGCCAAGCCCCATACCGCCTTGTATTATAGGGTGCTTTATGGTATGTTTGCCTATTTTGAGAGGTTTCATTATTTTACCTTTGCTTTTGCGAATTTTCTTTTTCCGATTTGAAGAATATACTCTTCACCGCTTGTTAAGTTTAGATTCTGGTCGCTTATTTTTTCCTGATTAACCCTTACGGCCCCGCCTTTTATGTGGCGTCTGGCTTCGGATTTAGAAGATGCAAGTTTGGTATTTACCAAGGCATCCACTATATTTTGGGGTTCTATTTCAAACTCGGGAATGTTGTCTGGAAGCTGTCCTTGTTTATGAACTTTGTCGAAATGCTCTTTTGCTTTTATCCCTTCACCGTTTCCGTGAAATCTGTCAACTATTTCAATTGCAAGGGCTTCTTTTGCGATTTTGGGGTTCATTCCTTCTTTTACTTTTTCTTTAAGTTCCTCAATTTCTTTAATGGATTTTTCGCTTAAAAGTTCGTACCAATCCCACATAAGCTCGTCTGAGATTGACAGCACTTTTGCAAAAATTGTGTTGGCATCTTCTGTAATACCGATATAGTTACCAAGGGATTTGCTCATTTTATTAATGCCGTCAAGTCCCACTAAAAGCGGCATCATAATTACGCTTTGCTCTTTTCCGACATTATATGTCTTTTGAAGCTGTCTTCCCATTAAAAGGTTAAATTTCTGATCCGTACCTCCTATTTCAATATCGCTTTTTAACGCAACGCTGTCGTATCCCTGAAGCAGAGGGTAAATAAATTCGCTTATCGCTATAGGTGTTTGGCTTTTGAATCTTTTTTCAAAATCGTCCCTTTCAAGCATTCTTGCAACTGTGTAAGTGGTGGTGAGTTCCACAATTCCCGCCGCACCCAAAGCGTTTAGCCATTTTGAGTTAAATACCACCTGTGTGTGTTCTTTGTCTAAGATTTTAAAAACCTGATCTTTGTAAGTCTTGGCGTTTTTTTGAACTTCTTCTGGCGTCAGCATTTTACGTGTTGCGCTTTTTCCTGTAGGGTCGCCTATTTGTGCCGTAAAATCACCGATTAAAAACTGAACTGTTGCGCCGTATTTTTGAAATGTTTTAAGTTTTTGAAGCAATACCGTATGGCCTAAATGCAAATCCGGAGCGGTAGGGTCAAATCCCGCTTTTATTGTGAATCTCTCACCCGTATTAAGATATCTGTTAATAAGCTTTTCAATATAATCAATGCCGATAATTTCACTGCTTCCCCTTTTAATTTCGGCCATTGCCTCGTCGAGTTTTGGGTGTTTTTCCATATTTAATTCTCCATTCTCTATTGTCAATTCTTCATTACCCATTATATGCGTCCTTTGTTGAAATAAATTCTATAATGTTATATTCTTTTGCTATTTTTTGTTTAACGGTGTTAAACATTTTTGAATCAAACTCTATTTCAAGTTTGCAGTTATTGGATTCTTTTCCTAAATTTATTGAATGAATAAAAATACCAAGTCTGCTTAAAAAACTTACAAATTTTGCAAGTTCCCCTTTTTTGTTTTGAAGGGTTACAACAAGGAAATATCTGTTTTGCGTATTCCTTATCCATTCTACAAAAACTGCTTTGTCAATTTTCTTTTCGGCATTATTACAAAATCTGTGGTGAATTTCAACTTCTTTTTTCTTTAAAAGTCCTAAAATTTTATCACCGAATTTCGGATGGCAGCAGTAATTAAAACCAATATCCTGTATCTGTTTGTTGCTGAGGACCCTAATGTTTCCGAATTCAAATTCTTTTAGTTTTATATTTTTAAAATAAAGAATGTTTCTTTTTCTCATGGTTTTGTAAAGTCTTTTGACAATATCTTTTAAAAAGTTTTTATCTTCTACAATTTTGCTGATTGAGTCGCATAAATTGTTGGCTTTAATTAAAGCTTTTATTTTGATTTCATCAATATCGAATATTCCTTTAAGAATTGCAACAGCAAGACGCCGGTTGATTTCTTTTTCTTTTTGACGGCACAGTTTTTTCTGTTCGTATTTGGCTTTGCTGGTTTTTAGTGATTCTATCCAGCTGCATCTTGGAATGATTTCGTCACCTGTTATGATTTTGACGATGTCTCCTGTTTTAAGCGTTGTAAGAAGTGTCGCTTTTTCTTTGTTTATAAATGCACCTGTGGCTTTGTTTCCTATGTCGGTATGAATCATGTAAGCAAAATCAAGAGCCGTTGCTCCGCGCGGAAGTGTGAATGTGTCGAATTTAGGTGAATATACGACAATATCTTCACTGAATAAGTCGTTTTTGGCAAGCTCATAGAAATCTTCAATATCTTCTTCGAATTTCATATCCTCAAGCCATTTTATATTAGGAAGGGCGGTGTTTAGTTTGTATTTCCAGTGCGCCGCTATCCCAAACTCGGCATTTTTGTCCATATCAAACGTTCTTATTTGAACTTCTATTATGGAATTTCCGTCATATACCGTGGTATGAAGCGTCTGGTAGCCGTTTTCTTTTGGAATTGCGATGTAGTCTTTAAATCTGGAAATAAGAGGTCTGAAATTTAAATGCACCACACCTAGCGTTTCATAACACTCAATAGGCTCGTTTACTATAATTCTTACGGCCAGCAAATCCAGAATTTCTTCAATTGAAATCCCTTTTCTTTGCATTTTTAAAAATATGGAGTAATAATGTTTAATCCTGCTTTTAACTTCAAAATCTTTAAGCCCTTCTTTTAAAAGAAGTTTTTGGATTTTTTGGGTAAATTCGTTTAGTCTAAGTCTAAATTCTTCTTTGTGTTTTTTAAGATAGTCGTCTATTTTTTTGTATTCTTCAGGAAGCAGATATTTAAAAGCCAAATCCTCAAGACAGTTTTTCAGTGTGGAAATTCCGAGTCTGTGCGCAATGGGCGTATAAACCACAAGTGTTTCTTCTGCTATTCTTTTTTGTTTGTGCGGCGGCAGGGCGGAGAGGGTAAGCATATTATGTAGCCTGTCGCATAATTTTATAACAAGAACCCTTATATCCTGTATGGAAGCCAGAAGCATTTTTCTAAATGTCATCGCCGACTTTGTGAGTTTTTCGTTTGATGTGGAAGGTATAAGCGAGCTTTGTCTGATTTCGACTATTTTTGTAAGTCCTTCTACGAGATTGGCGACGTTTTGTCCGAATTTATCTTTAATGTAGTAAATTGTATAATCAGTATCTTCCACTATGTCATGAAGGATGGCCGCTGTAATTACATCTTCGTCTTCACTGAAATAACTGGTTATTGCGGCGACTAAAATAGGATGGATTACATAATCCTCACCGCTTTTTCTTTTTTGTCCGCTGTGGGCTTTAACGGCAAATTCAATTGCTTTGTTAATAAGTGGGGTGTTGATTCTTTGAAGCAGAAGCCTAACGGCTTCATCAGTAGTTTTTATATGCTTGATTTTTTCTATTAAATGAATGAAATCTTCTCTCAAATTTCTTTAACCTTTATAAGACCCTCTGCTATTTCAAGCGTTGCTATTTCGGTTAACTGCATATTCGGTTTAGGGAGTTCTATTAAAGGTTTGGCCCCGTTTATTAGTTCGTTTACTCTTTTTGCTATTGCCTGGCTTAAAAGGTATCTGTCATAATTTACCTTCTCAAGTGCTTTAGCGTTAATCTGTTCTATTCTCATCTGTATCCTTTTTATGTGGAATTATAACAAAATGTATATCGGTGTATTTGTGTATTGGTGATGTGTAAAAAACATTAAAAAATACAACCAATTAACCAATATACAAATTACTAATTACTAATTACTAATGACTCTTATCTGACTATCGAATATTTCGCTTCAGGGTCGTTTTTAAGTATTTTTAAAAGATTTCCTTTTTTAAACATATTGCATACGATTATAGGCAGTTTGTTTTCCCTGGCCAGTGCTATTGCCGTGTCATCCATTACTTTTATGTTCTCTTTAAGTGCTTCGTCATAGCTTATTTCTTTTAAAAGTTTTGCATCTTCATATTTTACAGGGTCTTTGTCATACACTCCGTCGACTTTTGTAGCTTTAATAATTGCATTAGCCCCGATTTCACTAGCTCTTAGAACTCCGGCGGTGTCTGTTGTGAAAAACGGGTTCCCGGTTCCCGCGGCGAAAATTACGACTCTTCTTTTTTCAAGATGTCTGATTGCTCTTCTTACTATAAAATTTTCCGCTATCTCTTCCATTTTGATGGCACTCTGGACCCTGACGGCTACACCGTCGCTTTCAAGGGCTTCTTGCATTGCCACGGCGTTGATTACCGTTGCCATCATACCCATATAATCACCGGACGTTCTTCTGATAATTCCGTCTTTTGCGGCACTTACGCCCCGTATGAAATTTCCTCCGCCTATAACAATGGCTACTTCAAAGCCTTCATTTATTACGGATTTTATTTCATCCGCCAGAAATTTTAATATTTTTGTGTTTATTCCGAAACCGTCTTCACCGGCCAATGCTTCACCTGAAAATTTGATTAAAATTCTTTTTGGATTTCTTTTCATCGAAGGCCTTTTTAAAACAGTATTATACCATAAATTGAGAATTTAGAATGGAGGATTGAGAATGGATAAAGTGAAAAGGGTGAAAGATGGTGAAAGGGGGGGGTAAAAAGGAAGAGAGGGGGAAAAGAAACGGTCGCTTTTTTGCTATAATTTTTAAAAAAGGATAGGATTGGTAAAAACATTTCTCGCTGATAAAAACGAAAGAGTTGATAAATTTTTAAGTGAGAAACTGAATGTTTCCAGAAACCAGATAGAACATCTTATAAAAAACTCTTTGGTTACGCTCAATGAAAAAATTATAAAAAAAGGCGGAGTAAAATTAAATACAGGTGATAAAATTAAAGTCGAAATTAAAGAAGCCAAACCCACAAAAGAAAAATATGATGTAAATTTTGATATTCCCGTTTTGTATGAAGACGAAGATGTTTTGGTAATAAACAAACCTCCGGGGATTGTCGTTCACCCCGCTCCCAGCGTAAAAGAAGCCACTGTTGTGGACTGGCTCAAATCCAAAAATTACAGACTCTCCACCATTGCCGGTGAAGAGAGGTTCGGGATTGTCCATAGAATCGACAAGGAGACAAGCGGTGCGCTGGTAATCGCTAAAAACAACAAAGCCCATGAGTTTTTAAGCGCACAGCTTAAGGACAAATCAATGGGCAGATATTATTTAATGATATTAAACGAGCCTTTAAAAGATGCGGTATGTGTAGATAAACCGATAGCCAGAAACCCTAAAAACAGACTAAAAATGGCTTATGTAAAAAACGGGCGGAAGGCAAAGACCCTTTTTGTGCCTTTATTTAAAAATGTGGCGGCTGCTAAACTTTTTACAGGAAGGACCCATCAGATAAGGGTGCATCTTTCGACGATAGGAAGGTATATTATTGGCGACGTTTTATATGGTAAAAAGAACCAAAAAACCCCAAGAGTGATGCTTCATGCAAGGGAGATTTATTTTATTCACCCAAGCGGAAAAAAACTTAGTATAATTGCACCAATGTTTGAGGATTTTAAAAAATATCTTCCTAAAGGATTTAATTATGAAGAGAATGATACCGTTTCTGATATCTTTAGTGCTTATAACGGGCTGTGCGGTAAATAACAAACCAACACCCAAGTCAAGTCCGAATCTGCCTAAAGTTGAAAAGTTCAGCGCTTATCCCGACAGAAACGCTATTGCCCTGAAATGGAGCCCGGTTACTAAAATGAGCGGATATTATATTCAAAAATATAATAAAAAAACACATAAATGGGAAATGTTAGCAACCATAAACAACCCGTTTCAAACGCTTTATGTAGATACCAATTTAAAGCCTTCCACAACTTATACATACAGAATAGCCACTTTTAACCGTGCCAAAATACCTTCTTTGGCTAAAGAAATTTCCCAAAAAACGCTTAGAAGCATCGCGCCTGTTATTCCTCTTGAAGTGAAACCTCTTAAAAAAGGCATGGTAAAAATAATTTTCAGACCCCATCCCAATGAAAGGGTTGAAGGGTATATCATCCAAAGGCTTAACGATAAAAACGTGAAATGGGAAGAACTTGCCAACCTTGCCCCCCGATACAATGTGGAGTATATCGACAAAAACTTAAAAGACGGGAAAATTTACAGATACAGGATTATAGCATATTCGTTTGACGGGTTAAAATCTGCGCCGTCTCAGACTATTTCGGTTTCAACATATCCGAAACCTCCTGTTGTTGAAAATATTCAGGCTACAAACAATCTGCCCCGAAAAATAGTTTTAACATGGTCTCCGGTGGAAAATGCAAAATATTATAAAGTTTATACGAAAAGCTTTTTGGGATTAACCTATACGCCCATAGCAAAGACGGCAAAAACCACATACACCGATGTGATAAATAAAGACGGTGTTACAAAATATTATAAAGTAACCGCCGTAAGTGTTCACGATACCGAGTCTTTGCTTAGCAAAACACCTGAAGTGATGGGACAGACTCTGCCAATACCGGCAAAACCCCTGGTATCAACAAACATAACTTCAAAGGGGGTGGAATTTATTTTTTCCAGCCCGGACGAAAGAGCTGTAAAATATTTGGTGGTTAGGAAAGAGGGCAATGTTTTTAATGCAAAAGAGCATAAATTTATAGTAAAAGGCAACAGGTTTGTAGATAACAACATACAAAAAAAACATTCATACACTTACGATATTTATGCAGTCGATAAATACGGTTTAATTTCAAAAGCCAACAGGGTGGAGGTAGATTTTTAATGCCGCATATAGTTGTAGATAAATTAAAAGATATTAAATACCCTGTAAAAAGCGATGAGGTAGGGTTTTTATTCAAAGCGGAAAATTTAATAGGAGTCCAAACCGGCAAAGCTAAATTTTTGTTAAAAATCCTGAAAAAAGAAAACGGGTATTTAATTAAATATGACAAAATTACAAGACCGCTTATCAGTGAAATAAAAAAAGCATATAAAGCTTTTGTAAAATTAAACGGGGCAAATATACTTTTTGAAAACATAGAAGGTATAAAAGAAAAAATTCCAGATAAAAATCTTTTGGATATTACGTCGGATTTAAGCGGTATAGATATAGTTGAAGTAGGGTTTGGAAGCGGAAGGCATTTGCTGCACCTTGCAAAAAAACATCCCCAAAAAACAATCCTCGGAATAGAAATACACAAACCATCCATTGAGCAGGTATTAAAAAGATGTATTCATGAAAACATAGACAATATAAGAATAATAAACCATGACGCCAGGATAATTTTAAGTAAAATCCCATCCAACAGATTACATTCAATTTATGTGCATTTCCCCGTGCCTTGGGATAAAAAACCGCACAGAAGGGTTATTAATCAGGACTTTATAAATGAATCTGTAAGAACGCTTGAAAAGAACGGTTTTTTACATTTACGAACCGACAGCGAAAATTATTTCAATTATTCTTTTGAAGAATTTATGAAATTTCCTCAAATAGACCTTAAGGTTAAGAAAAACATTCCCTATGAAGTCTCTAGCAAATATGAGGACAGATGGAAAAAACAGCATAAAAACATATACGATATATATATGATAAATCATACAATAAGCAAAGAATTGAAAGAAAACTTTGAATTTGAATTTGAGTGCAGACTCGAAAATCTTGATTTTAAACCTAAAATTTACAAAAATTTTGTAATTCACATAGAAAAAATATTTAAAATTGATGACAAAAGAGAACTGATAAGGGCTACTATAGGTAATTTCAACCGACCCGAACACATCTACATTCTTAATCAGGAAAAACCTGAATATTTTAAACTTCCCGCTCCCATAAAAGAAAATTATCTTGCTCACATAGAACTTAAAAGGCTGTTTAATGGGTGTGTTGGTAAAAGCTAATAATTTATATCTGGGCTATAAAAACGAACCGATTATAAAAAACGCCAATTTTAAAATATATACCAAAGATTTTGTTTTTTTAACAGGAGTTAGCGGAAGCGGAAAAACAACGATTATAAAATCGCTTTATGGGGAAGTTCCTGTATTAAACGGCTCTTTAAATGTGGGCGGGATTGAATTGAATAATATTAAAAAATCAAAACTTTCATATCTTAGAAAATATTTAGGTGTTGTGTTTCAGGATTATAAGCTGATTCCGGAATGGACTATACTTAAAAACGTAATGCTTCCGATGCTTATTGCCGGAATAGATAAAACTACTGCCCAGGAAGAAGCCATTAAACTTTTAAATAAAGTTAAACTATCCCATAAACTTGACAAATACCCCGCGGAGCTTAGCGGCGGGGAGCAGCAAAGGGCGGCAATTGCCAGGGCAATAATACATGAACCTATAATGATTTTGGCTGATGAGCCTATATCGGGACTTGATGAATATTCTGCAAATCTCGTAATGGAACTTTTTATTATGGCAAACAGGGAAAAAGATATAACAATCATAATTGCATCCCATTCCCTTCCACAGACGTTTGATATAAATTACAGACAAATTCATATTGAAAAAGGGCAGGTTTATGAACTCTCTTAAAAGCCATGCGGCGCTTATAATGGCTCTGGTGTCAATACTTGTAAGTATATTTCTATTCAGGCTTTTTAATAATATTTTACATCAATACCAGCAAAATATCTTAAACAATTACTCTATTGTAATAGTGAGTGAAAAAGAACTAAACAGAATCGATTTAAAAGAGATTGATAAAATAGAACCGATAGACATTTCCCGGCAGTTAAACTATATGAAAAAAAAATTTAAAAATATTAATTTGGATTCTATTAAAATGCCTTATTTTTACAAATTAAAATTAAAAACCCTCCCTTCCCCCCAGAAATTAAATGAAATAGAAGATACTCTTAAAAGTTATCCGTTTATTAAAAGGGTGCTTACATACCGCTCTTCCCAGACAAAAATATACAATCTTTTAATGCTTTTGAAAATAACAAGCAGTGTTTTTATGGTAATTATCGCAGTACTGGGATTTTTGCTCATCATTAAACAGCTTGAAGTTTGGAAGCTTATTCATAATGAAAGAATGTATATTATGGAACTTTTCGGAGCGCCTTTTTGGTTTAGGGGGGCGGCACTGTTTAAAATAGCGTTTATTGATTCGGTGATTTCATTAATATTAACAGTTGCTCTTATTTTATATATGCAAAATTCTATAATGTATAAGACGATATTAAACGATTTAAATATTACTCTTAATATGGATATGACAAAAGAGTTTTTAATACTTCTCAGTGTCAGTTTGTCTATTTCATTTATTTCATCCATAGTTGTAGTAATCGGAAGGAACAAATGAAAAAACTGATTTTGGTTTTGTTGGCGCTGTTTATAAATGCCGCTACGATTAATTCAACCAAAAAAGAATTAAAAAACACATCGTATAAAATAGCGAAAATGAATAAAAAACTGGATTTACTGGCAAAAGCAATATTGAACAAACAGTCCCAGATAGATTTGCTAAAGGAGAAAGAATCCCGTATTGAGCAGGAAATTGTCAATCTTCAAAATGAACTGAAAAATTCCAATAAAACATTGGGTGAATTAAACGATTTGGCTAAAGGATTAAAAAGAACAAAAGAAGAAATTAAATCTGAAATAATTAAATTTATATCCCAAAATTATTATCTTAACACCAAAGGAATAGATTCTTTAAATGACTTAATATACAGTGAAATAAACGAAAAGGTCCTGGAGGAATATGCAAAGCAGATTTCGTCTTTGCTTTTAAAATATAAAATAATAGATAAAAATCTAAATAAAACCAATAATAAAATTCAAACCATTAAAGAAAAACAGAAAAAACTGATTGAAAAGAAAAAAGAATTAGCCAGATTAAAACAAAAAAGAATAAATGAACTGGCTTTGTTAAAAAAGCAGAAAAAAACATATAAAAAGAAACTTCTTTCGATGATAAAAAGACAGCGCAGCTTAAGAAAAAAACTCCAGGAACTTAAAATCGTAAAAAAAAGAGAATCTGAAATACATGTAAAAAAAGTGGGCTCGGCTTATTATAAGCCTAAAATAGCAACATACAGAGGCAAAAAAACCATACCGCCGGTATATGGAAAGGTAATTAAAAAATTCGGCTCATACATAGATCCGATATATAAAATTAAAATATATAATGATTCCATAACAATTAAAACAAAACCTAATGCTCTTGTGCGTTCCATTATGAGCGGAAAAGTCGTATATATCGGGGAGAGTGCGGATAAAAAAGTAATTTTCATCAAACATCCGGGAAATCTGTTTAGTATTTATGCAAATCTTTCAAAAATTTCCCCGCTTCTTAAAAAGGGAAGCTATGTTAAAAAAGGCCAGATTATTGCAAGGGTAAAAGATGCGTTAGAGTTTGAAGTAACGTATAAAGACAAGCCTATAAACCCGCTTAAAGTTATAAGATTGCGTTAAAACTTGACAAAACGATTCATTTTAACTAAAATCGCAAAACCAAAACACTTCTATTTACTACATTAATCTTACAAGGATATTTATGGAAAACGAAAATCATAATACCGCAAATAACGGTAATCATAAAAAACAGAGAACTCATATTCCGGTTGAGGGTTATACTATTGAAGATTTAAGAAGCAAAACGACCGAAGAGCTTATTAAAATTGCAAACGAACTTAAAGTTGAAAATCCCCAGGAATTTAAACGACAGGATTTGATGTTTGAAATTTTAAAGGCTCAGGTAGCGCAGGGCGGTTATCTTCTTTTTACTGGCATACTTGAAGTAATGCCCGACGGATACGGATTTTTAAGAAGTATCGGCGGGAATTTTGAAAATTCATTAAATGACGTATATGTATCTCAAACCCAAATCAGAAGATTTGCACTAAGAACGGGAGATATTGTAACAGGACAGGTAAGACCGCCTAAAGATCAGGAAAAATATTACGCCCTTTTAAAGATAGAAGCTATTAATTACCTTCCGCCCGAAGAAGCAAAACAAAGACCTTTGTTTGACAACTTGACGCCTCTTTATCCTCAGGAAAAAATCAAACTGGAATACGAACCCACAAAACTTACAGGAAGGGTGCTTGATCTTTTTGCACCTATCGGAAAAGGGCAAAGAGGACTTGTCGTGGCGCCTCCAAGAAGCGGTAAAACGGTGTTTTTAAAAGAAATAGCCCACGGTATTACAAAAAACCATCCGGAAATTGAACTGATGGTTTTATTGGTTGATGAAAGACCAGAAGAAGTTACGGATATGCAAAGAAGTGTTAAGGGTGAGGTGTATTCTTCCACATTCGATAAACCTGCCCAAAACCATGTCCGTGTTGCCGAACTTGTAATAGAAAAAGCAAAAAGAATGGTGGAAATGGGAAAAGATGTGGTGATTTTGCTTGATTCTATTACAAGGCTGGCAAGGGCGTACAATACTGTTACCCCTGCTAGCGGTAAAGTGTTAAGCGGCGGTGTGGATGCAAATGCGCTTCATAAGCCTAAAAGATTTTTCGGTGCTGCCAGAAATATAGAAGAAGGCGGAAGTTTAACCATTATAGCCACCGCTTTAATTGAAACCGGAAGCAAAATGGATGAGGTTATTTTTGAAGAATTTAAAGGTACGGGTAATATGGAAGCGGTGCTTAGCCGCAGAATTGCAGACAGAAGAATATATCCTGCTATCGATTTGCTTAAATCCGGAACCAGAAAAGAGGAACTTCTTTTAACCCCTGAAGAGCTTGCAAAAGTATGGGCTATAAGAAACATAATATCCGAAATGGATGAAATAGAAGCTTTGAAACTAATGTATTCAAAAATGTTAAAAACAAAAAACAATCAGGAATTTCTAAGCGTTATTAATGAATAGATGCGGTGTTTTTGACAGCGGAATAGGTGGCCTTAGCGTAGCTAGTGAACTTTTAAAAGCCAGACTTTTTGATGAGATAATATATTTCGGGGACACCGCGAGGGTCCCTTACGGAAATAAAAACGAATCCACAATTATCAGATATTCACTTGAATCTCTTGAATTTCTTAAAAATTTCGATATTGATTTTTTGGTAGTCGCATGTAATTCAGCTTCTTCGGTGGCAATTGATGATTTAAAAAAAGAAGCCGGTTTTCCGGTAGTTGGTGTTATAGAAGCCGGGGTAAAAGCCCTTAAAGCCCCTAAAAATTCAAATGTTTTATTAACCGGAACAAAAAGAACTATAGCTTCTAATAAATATCAGACAATGCTTCAAAATCTGGGATATAAAAATATTATTTCAATACCTACGCCGCTTTTTGTTCCTTTGGTGGAAGAGGGGATTACCGAAGGGAAAATAGTTGATGAGGTATTTGAGATGTATTTTAAAAAAGTAGATAAAAACAATATTGATTATATTATACTCGGATGTACCCATTATCCGTTTTTAATGAAAAGCTTTCAAAAACATTTCCCAAAAGCCAAGCTCATTCACTCAGGTCAGGCAATAGTCAAACTTCTTAAAACGGAATATAATTTAAAGGAAAAACCGCAAACAAAAATCAAACTGTTTGCAAGTGACAATCCGGAAGAGCTTAGAAGCAGGGCAGAAGAGTGGCTTAATTTATGATATAATTATGTACGTAATTATGTAAAGGACTGGTTATGGAAATAGTAACAATGAGCGAAGCTAGGAATAATCTTAAAGAAATTTTTGAAAAAGTCTATTTTGATCATGATGAAGTGATTATTCATAGAAAAGGTAAAGAAAGTGTTGTTATGATTTCTTTGGATGAATTTAATTCTTTAAAAGAAACGGAATATTTGATGAAAAGCAAAGCAAACATGGAATGGATTAAAAAATCGATAAACAATGCAAAATCAGATAATAAAATTTATAAAGACTTATAATGAAAATATCTTTTACGCCTGAGGGGTGGGAAGATTATCTGTATTGGCAGAAAATTGATAAAAAAATTGTAAAAAAAATTAATGAACTGATAAAAGATATTAAAAGACATCCGTTTGAAGGGCTCGGTAAACCGGAGGCTTTGAAATTTGATTTTTCAGGATGTTATTCAAGAAGAATAAATCAAGAACACAGGCTGATATATATGGTTGAAGAAAATGAAATTATAATAATTTCTTGCAGATATCATTATTTTTAATTTTTTTCTAATTTAAAAATTTGAGGTTTTATTATTACTTCCTGCACAACTATATTTTTAGGTGCTTCGATGATGTCTTTAACTATTTTTGCAATATTCCCCGGCTTTATGTGTGCAAGTTCATCTGTTGAAGGTTTGAAAAAGGTGTTGTTATGAAAATTTGTAAGTGTAAGATCAGGTATTACGTTGCAAACTTTTACACCCGATTTTCTCACTTCCTCAAAAAGAGAAGTTCCGAAATGTCTTAAAGCCGCTTTAGTCGCTCCGTATACCACACCCATCCGCGCCGGATGAATTGCGGAGGTGGAAGAGATATTTATGATAAATCCCCTGTTTTTTTTAATGTCTTTAAGATGGTTTTTGGTTAAAATCATAGGGGAAAGAAAATTTACGTTTACCATTTCCTGAATTTTATCTGTCCCTATATCTTCAAACTGTCCGAAATAGCCGACTCCCGCGTTGTGGATTATCCCGCAGACATTTTCAAATTTTAAAGATTTTACTTTTTTAATGTCGTTTAAATCAATGCTGTTTTTGCAGTTTCTGCAAATTTCTATTATTTCGTAATCTCTTAATTCCTCTTTTATTGCTTTTCCTATACCGCTGCTGGCACCTGTGAGGATTATTTTTGCTATTTTATTTCCCATTTGCACTCCTTTGACTACCAACCATCAACCATCAACTTCCTGACATATTCAACAATCTCTTTTTCGTCCCTGTATCTTGCTTCGCCTTCTTTTATTTCATAAGGATACCAGGTTACTTCGCTTAAATGCACTTTACGCAGACGTTTTAAAAAGTCTTTGTTCATCCTGAAAGCGCCGACTTCAATATTGATATTTGTAAGGTCTAATTCGTTTTTTAAATATTTGATAAATTTTTCGTAAATATTTTTAAAATTGTCCGTTTTTATTATAGGGTCTATTGCTATTTCCACCCTGTAGCCTTTTTTTATTGCGAGTTTAAGCGCTTTTATGCGTTTTTCAAGCGAGGGGGCTTTTTTTTCGAATCTGTTTATTTCAACGGGAGAGAGTGAAAAGCCAAGCAGGAAGTTTTGCGGCGGATTGTCGGGCAGTTTATCAACATTTGCCGATTTTGTTCGGCTTTCTATTAATAAATCAGGACGGTTTGAAGCCAGTTCAATCCATTTTTTGTGAAACGGATATATTCCTTCAAAAGCTAAAAAGTCCGATTCGTAGCTTATTGCGATATATGCTTTTTTTAGTTTGCCGGCTTCTTTTAAAAAAACGTCTTCATTTACGAAAACAACCGGATATCCGCACGGATACATCCCGCCTATATAGCAGTATTCGCAGTTGTATATACATCCGAGTATCTGTGCGGAGTAATAAAACTCATTATATCCCCTGCTGTTACAAAAACCGCTGCCCTTATATAAAAAATTTTCTTTTTTCTTTGCAAGTATTAAAACATTTCTGTTTTTTTGGTAGTTAAAATCCTGGTGGGAGCGGTTGAAGATGTCTTTGTAATGGTTTATTTTAATTATTTGCGGGTTGAATTTTTTAATTATGTGTTTGGTTATATTTTCATTTAAAATATCTTTTT
>Ga0256842_1001820_pt1 | contig 16361 bp, 16 predicted proteins | sample 4559240metaG_FD_185973 | JGI IMG/M metagenome (GOLD analysis project Ga0256842, IMG submission 185973) | Hydrothermal vent microbial communities from Guaymas Basin, Mexico - 4559-240 | ecosystem: Environmental > Aquatic > Marine > Hydrothermal vents | place: Mexico: Guaymas Basin | collected...
TTTGTATGGTCTATATCTTTTACCTTTATCTGTACCTACTTTCATTGAATAACCTTTTTTTCAATAAAAAGCAACTTCTGTTCCTTATTCGGTCAGTGCCTATATATTTGCTTATTTCATCTTTTGCCTCCTTTATGATAAAATTATAAAATATATATTATAGTGATATTTATATCTAATTTATTTATAATAAATTTTTTACTCAAGAATAAGTACTAAGGTAAATGAATTTTACAATGAGAAAGTCGTTATCTAAACTTAGCGTAATAATAACTACTTATAACAGATATGAAAAGTTGTTAAAACAAATACAAAGAGTAAAGTCACAAACATATAAAAATATTGAAATTATTGTAAGTGATGATTGTTCTACGGATGAAACTTATAAAGTTAAAGACATTGAAGGGATAAAATATATAAAAACACCGCAAAATTTAGGCTGCGCTAAAAATTCTTTATATGCCTTGAGAAAAGCGTTGGGCGATTACGTTATATTTTTAAGCGATGATGACGAACTTATTTATGAACGTTTTTTTGAAGAGGCCGTAAAGAAATTGGATAACGGAGTTGATTTGGTTGTGGGAAGAAGTGTAACGGAGTATAAAAGAGAGTTGTTTAAAAAAGAGTATCCGTTTAAAAAATATTATACAAGTGAAGAGTTTTTGCATGAATTTATCAATTTCGGATTTTTTTTTACAGATTATTTTTCGTTTAGCAGTATGATTTTTAAAAGAGATATTTTTATTAAAATGAAGCCTTTTACTAGTGTGTTAGAAAAAGAGTTTGGTGATGTAAATTCTGTTGATTTATCTAATATAATTAAATATGTTTATTCCGTAAAGAATATATTTTTCCTTAATAACATCGTATATAAATGGAAAAAACCCGATGAAGATTCAATTAGCGGTATTAAAAAGGATGATATTACGTATCAGACTATTCAGTCAGTTACGGCGGCGTGTGATATTTATAAATTTGTTGGAGAAAAATCAAAAGAATTGTGTAACGGATATCTAAAATATATTTTTAACGCTATTATGTCTGATTACGAACAAACAAAAAATGACATACATTTTTCTAATCTTTTAAATAGATTGACTTCAAAAGAGGTTTATATTTACGGACAAGGTTGGGTCGGACTTAAATTAAAGGAGTTTTTAGAAAAAAACGGTATTGAGGTTAAAGGCTTTATTGACGATAATAGAAAAGGTGAAAATGTTTTAACTTTTGAAGAATTTAAATATCAACCTAAAGATGTCATAATTGCAAATTATAAATATGAAGCTATATATAAAATATACAAAAAACTTTCAAAACTGAATATTCAAATTTTTGATTTGTATGGAGAATAACATGATAACTGCTTTCGTACCAACGTTAAATAATGAAAAGACTATAAGAGACGTTTTAAAAGCTATTAAAAATCAAACTGTAAAACCAAAAAGAATAATTGTAATAGATAGTGGATCAAACGACGATACAGAAAAAATCGTAAGGGAGGAAGGGTGTGAGTTTTATTCTCCTCAGGATTTCGGACTTGAATTTTTGGGGCTTTCAAGAGCGAGGAATAGAATATTGGAACTTATCGATACCCCCTATCTACTATCGGTTGACAGTGATATTATCTTAGAAAAAAACCATATAGAAAAGCTTTTGCCTGTATTACAAAACGATAAAACCATAGCAGGTGTAGCTGCTAAACAGATAGAGTTTAACCGTTTAACTTTAGGTGATAAGGCAAGGGCGGTTATTGAAATGCGTGATTTGGATATTCCTTTAAAAGACCAGAGCGGAAGATTTCAGAATTTTTTGCTGGGCTCTAATAATATTTACAAAGTGGAAATATTAAAAGAAGTGGGGGAAAAATATAATAATAACCCGTACCGTCCATTTGATGAGGAATTGACTACAAATTATGAAGACGCCCTGCTTGGTGAAAGAATTACTAATTTGGGTTACAAACTTTACTGGACACCGGAAATTTTAACTTATCATTTACAAAAAGACGATGTAAAAAGTTTTGTAAACCGTGCTTATAGATACAGGGTTTTCAAATGGAAACTAAAAGGCGCTTTTAAAGATTACAATATTTATAAAGGGAAAATAGAACATAATATAAATTATACTTTAATGGGATTTGATTATGTATCAAAAAAAGCAAAGGCGGAACTTAGCTATCCGGTATATTTAATAGGGTTTAATTTCTTTTTGGAAGATATTTTGTTTTTTATGGAAGCGGGAAACGTTCAATACGCAAGTAGAATATACAATACATTTTATAAAAGTTTAAAATTTATGGATAACGAATTAAAAGAGTATATTTTAAAAGATAATCAGTATATTTTAAATAAATTGAATTTTAAAGTAAGTGACGATATAGACAAAGACATTTTTGAATGGTTTAAAAAACTTGCAAAAGGTGATGTTTTACCTAAGAAGTTTCCTTCTATTTATGATGATTTCAATAAAGACGTTAAAAATAAACTGGATGTAATCAAAGCTTCTAAAAATAGGGAAATTAAGGAAAATGAGTTAAAAATATATGATGATTTTAAAGTTTTACTAGTAAATCTTCCATGGATTGATGGGATACGCAGGGGTGTAAGGAGTGGTAGCAGGTGGCCTCACACTTATGAAACGGATAAAATAATTCCAAGATATGTGCCTTTTCCTTTTTTTCTGTATTATACACATAATTTGTTGCAAAAAGAGAATGTTGCTTCATTTGTGATTGATGCTGTTGCGGAAGGATTTAATGAAGACGAAACATTTTTTAGTATAGTAGGTTATATGCCTGATTTGCTGGTTATAGAAACTTCTACCCCTACTTTTGAGTATGACTTAAATTATGCGAAAAAAATTAAAGAGTTTAATCCAGATATTAAAATATGCTTTGTAGGGACTCATATAAGTTATATAAAAGAAAAAATTTTAAAATACGGTTTTATAGATTTTGCGATTGAAAGGGAGTTTGAAGAAGAAATTGTCAAACTTGCAAAAGAGATGAAAAATGGCTCTGTAATACAAAAATACAGGGTTTCAAATGGCGTTAATTTTGAAAAGTTTGAAATAATCAGGGAAATTTCCCCTTTTTATAATTATAACGACAGACCTGTGAGTAAACTAAAATATCCATCACTTCAAATTCAGCTTACAAGGGGATGTCCTTTTAAATGTACGTTTTGTATGTGGCCTCAGGTGTTGTTTAATAAAAATTATCAAAAAAAAGATTTGGATATTGTTATTGAAGATATTAAAAAATCAAAAGAAATTTTTAAAATAAACTCTTTTTATATTGATGATGATACTTTTAATATTGATAAGACTTATATTCGTTCTTTTGCTGAAAAACTTATTGAAAACGATATAAATTTACCTTTTATGGCCATGGCTAGGGCGGATTGTGTGGTTGATGAAGAGACGTTGAAAATGTTAAAAGAAGCCGGGCTTGTAGCGCTTAAATTTGGGATAGAGAGTGTGGATGAAGGGTTTTTAAAAGATGTAAATAAGGATTTGGATATTAAAAAGGCCGAAGAAGCGATAACATTATGTAAAAAACTCGATATTGAAGTCCATCTTACTTTTTCTATAGGTTCATTTAAAGATACGTTGGAAGGAATAAAAAAAAGCTTTCTTTGGCTGGTTTCGCAAAATCCGAATTCTATGCAGATTTCCATTCTAACTCCTTTTCCGGGTACTAAAATGTGGGATATAGCTGTAAAGAGAGGATTTAAACTTGATGAGGATTTTAGTAAATATGATGGAGCAAGGTATAGTGTGGTTAGTTCGAACGTGTCTGCGGAGAAATTGCAGGAGATTAAGAAAAACTGGATAAAAGAGTGGCATAATTTTAAAAAAACGGGACAATATTCGCTGGAGTTTTTGAAATGAGAATACTTATAACGGGAGGCGCCGGGTTTGTGGGTGGCAATATTGCAGTGTTTTTAAAACAAAAATATCCTGATTATAAAATAATGGTGTTGGATAATCTTAGCAGAAGGGGAAGCGAATTAAATTTAGAGAGATTAAAAAGAAGCGGTGTGAAGTTTATTTACGGCGATGTGAGAAATCAGAACGATATGGATATTGAATTTGATTTATTAATAGAAGCAAGTGCCGAACCAAGCGTATTGGCAGGACTTGACGGAAAAAGAAGATATTTAATAGATACCAATTTAAACGGATTGATTAATTCACTTGAAGTTACGTTGAAAAATAAAGGTAAAATAATTTTTTTATCTACTAGTAGAATCTATCCTATGGAAAATATAAATAGCCTGGAATATTTGGAAATGGATACAAGATATAAACTTGTTAGTCAAAAAAAAGGTATTTTTAAAGAGGGGTTTAATGAGGATTTTGATATTATGGGTAAAAGCAGAACGTTATACGGTGCTACAAAACTTAGTGCCGAATTTATCATTAATGAATATGTTAAAATGTTCGGCCTTGAAGCTATAATTAACAGATGTGGGGTAATTGCGGGTAAATGGCAGTTTGGAAGGGGAGATCAGGGAGTACTTCCTTTTTGGGTAATGAGTTATATATTTGATAGAAATTTGGCTATTTTCGGTAACGGTAAACAGGTAAGGGATGTTTTGAATATAGATGATTTGTGTCGTCTTATTGATATTGAAATTCATAATTTTGAAATATTGAAAAACGAAACTTACAATATCGGAGGCGGCATTAAAAATTCTATATCCATTTTAGAACTTGACAACCTTTGCAAAGGACTGATAAAAGATAAAAAAGTTGAATTTAAATCCATGAGGGATATGGATATAAAATATTACGTAACCGATAATTCCAAGATTTTAAAATATTGGAAACCCGAAAAATCCGTAAAAACAACGGTATTGGAAATAATAGAGTGGGTTGAAGAAAATCAAAAAATTTTAGAAAGGATATTTTGATGAATATTGTAAAATATAAACAAAACATTGATATTGCGAAAAAAATAATAGAAAAAGAAATTGAAAAAAGTGATAATGTAGGATGGAAAGGTCATCTTTTAACGAAATTTTTTGAATTTAAAACGATTGCAAAGTTTTTTTGTGGAGACAATGTTTTGGAATTAGGCTCGGCAGAACATCATTTGACTACAAAAATTTTTTCTCAATGGAGTAGCAGATTAACGGTAGTCGATATAAAAGATACGTTTGAAAACGAAAAATTTGAAAATACTGAAATTATCATTAAAGACTGGTTTGATTTTGAAACGGAAGAAAAATTTAGCGATATAGTTTTTATACATGGTCTTGAGCATATTGATAAAGGTGTGAAGCTGTTGTCAAAATTGAAAAATTTTTTGGATGAAAATGGTAGAATACACATTATTGTCCCAAATGCATTGAGTTTGCACAGGATTATCGGTTCGGAAATGGGGTTTTTGGAGTCTCCACATTCTTTTACGGAAATGGATAAAATATCGGACCATAAGAAAGTTTATGATGTTTTTACACTTAAAAAAGATTTGAAACTTGCGGGTCTGTATGCTTTTCATATGGAAGGAATACAATTAAAACCGATGACTGACGGAGTGATTTATAAACATTTTCCAAGGGAATATGTAAAAGCGTTGCATTCTCTAAATTATCTTTTTAATGAATATTGCAGTGAATTATATATATTGGCATTAAAGGAAGAGTTATGAAAGTAGCATTAATAACGGGCAGTGCGGGGCTTATAGGAAGTGAAGCGGTGGAGTTTTTTTCCGAAAAGTTTGATTTAGTTGTGGGGATTGATAACAATATGAGAGAAGAGTTTTTCGGAAAAGAGGCTTCAACAGTGTGGAATAAACAGAGGCTTGAAAGAAAAATTTCAAATTATAAACATTATTCGGTTGATATAAGGGATAATGCTGAAATTGAAAAAATATTTAAAGAATATACCGATGATATTAAACTGGTGGTTCATACGGCAGCACAGCCGAGCCATGACTGGGCGGCAAAAGACCCGTTTAAAGATTTTACGGTAAATGCAAACGGGACGCTTGTAATGCTGGAAAATACCAGAAAATATGCTAATGAAGCTGTATTTATTTTTACTTCCACAAATAAAGTTTATGGAGATACGCCAAACAGACTTCCGTTAATCGAACTTAAAACAAGATATGAAATAGCTGAAGGTCATAAATATTATAAAGGTATTGACGAGAGTATGAGTATAGACCAGTCTTTGCATTCGCTTTTTGGAGCGAGTAAGGTTGCCGCTGACGTTATGGTCCAGGAATACGGAAGATATTTCGGTATGAAAACTGCGGTTTTCAGGGGAGGCTGTCTGACGGGTCCTAATCACAGTGGAACAAAACTTCATGGATTTTTAAGTTATTTAATGAAATGCGCTATTACAAAAGAGCATTATACAATTTTCGGATATAAAGGAAAGCAGGTAAGAGACAATATACATTCGTATGATTTGATAAATATGTTTTGGCATTTTTATCAAAATCCTAGAAGCGGAGAGGTTTATAATGCTGGAGGAAGCAGATATTCGAACTGTTCGATGCTTGAAGCTATTAAAATGTGTGAGGAGATTACCGGCAATAAAATGAATTATTCATACACTGAAAAAAATAGAATTGGGGACCATATTTGGTATATAAGTGATGTTAGCAAATTTAAATCACATTATCCAGATTGGGATTTTACATATAATATCGAGGATATCTTAAAAGAAATTTACGAAGGTATTAAAGGAAGAATTTGAAAAGAATATTGGTAACTGGTGGTGCTGGATTTATAGGGAGCCATCTGTGTGAGAGGTTGTTAAACGAAGGGAATGAAGTAATTTGCCTTGATAATTTTTTTACAGGAAGTAAAAATAATATAGTTCATTTAATGGATAATCCCTATTTTGAAGTAATAAGACATGATATTGAAAAGCCTATTTTAATAGAAGTGGATGAAATTTATAATCTTGCAAGTCCCGCAAGTCCTATTCATTATCAAAAAGATCCTGTCAAAACGGTAAGAACAAACGTAATGGGTGCGATAAATGTGCTTGATATCGCAAAAAGAACGGGTGCAAAGGTATTACAGGCTTCTACTAGTGAAGTGTATGGGGACCCTAAAATTCATCCTCAAGTGGAAGAATATAGAGGAAATGTAAATCCAATAGGTCCGAGAGCCTGTTACGACGAAGGAAAAAGGTGTGCGGAGACGCTTTTTTTTGATTATTATAGGGAGTACGGTGTTGATATTAGAGTAGTTAGGATCTTTAATACATATGGTCCTAGAATGGCAGTAAATGACGGAAGAGTTGTAAGTAATTTTATTATTCAGGCTTTAAAAAACGAGGATATTACAATTTACGGTGATGGAAGTCAAACCAGAAGTTTTTGTTATGTGGATGATTTGGTGGATGGAATGATTAAAATGATGAATTCAAATGAAACAGGACCTATAAATCTTGGGAATCCAGAGGAATTTACTATTTTAGAATTAGCTCAAAAAATATTAGAATTAACTAATTCAAAATCTAAGCTTATTTTTAAGACTCTTCCACAAGATGACCCAAAACAGCGACAGCCAAATATTGCAAAAGCAAAGGAAAAATTAAATTGGGCACCTAAAATAAAACTTGATGAGGGATTAAAACAAACAATAGTCTATTTTAGGAAAAAAGTATGATACTTTTTGATTTGGATATGGGTAAATGGGCGTTGTTTTTTTATCCCATTATGAAAGAATTAAAACGGTTAAAAATTCCTTTTATAGTCACTTCAAGAGGCGGTAAAGGTTATAATGAGTTAAATGAAATTTTAGATTTATATGAAATAAAATATATGTCTATAGGGGAATATGGAGGGGCTAATCTTGAAGACAAATTAAAAGCAAGTATTAATAGACAAATAGAACTTGTAAATATTATTAAACAAAATGGTGTTAGAAAAATAATCAGCGGAAGTGTAGTAGATGCTGCAAGAGTGGGATTTGGGCTTGGACTGCCTGTATATAATTTTTACGATATACCTTTAAGTGATTATAAAACCGATTTTAAAAAAGCATTGCCTCAGGCGCGTCTTACTATACCTCTTTCGACTAAAATGTTTAAGCCTTTTGTAGTACCTGATGAGGTTATATTAAGATTTGGGCTTGAAAAAGATCAGATAGTGGAATATAGCTTTATAGATCCGCTTATATGGTTGAAGGATTTTAAATTTGATGAAAAGTATGTGAAAGATTTTTATAAAAAATATGGAATTGACAGAAATAAATTTACAGTATTGATAAGGGAAGAAGAGTATAAGGCTAGTTACGTAAACAAAAAATATCCTTTTCTTTATGAAGTGTTGCCTATACTACATAAAAAGTTTGATGCGAATATAATAATTATTCCAAGATATGAAAGCGATTATTTAAAAAAAGAGTTTCCGTTTGCTTATGTAATAGAGGAAAAAATAATTTTACAGCATTTGCTTAAAGATGTGGATTTATTTATAGGCGGGGGAGGTACAATAAATACCGAGGCGTGTTTTTTGGGAACTCCTACTATTTCTACCAGAAGTTTTATAAGTCATTATGATAAATGGCAGATTGATAACGGATTAATGGTTTGGACAAATGATAAAAAAGAATTAATAGAATTCGTAAAACAGACTAAAAATAAAAAATTAACTCCAAATACCGATATTTTAAAAACAATGAAAGTTAATACTGATGATATTGTTGAAGAAATACTTATGTAAGGATTAATATGTTTAACGGTAAAAACATTCTTATTACAGGCGGGACGGGCAGTTTTGGTAAGAAATATACGCAAATTCTGCTTGAAAATTATAAACCCAATAAAATAATCATTTACAGTCGCGACGAACTTAAGCAGTTTGAAATGTCTCAGATATTTAATGATAAGTGTATGAGGTATTTTATCGGAGATGTAAGAGATAAAGAAAGACTCCGTAAAGCCATGGAAGATGTTGATATTGTAATACACGCAGCAGCCCTAAAGCATGTTCCCGTAGCCGAATACAATCCGATGGAGTGTATCAAAACAAACATAAACGGAGCTCAAAACGTAATAGACTGTGCGACTGAATTGGAAGTTGAAAAAATCATAGCCCTTTCAACCGATAAAGCCGCCGCTCCCATAAATTTATATGGAGCCACTAAATTGGCAAGCGACAAGCTTTTTATTGCTGCAAATAATTTAGTGGGTAAAAGGAAAACAAGGTTTTCGGTTGTAAGATACGGAAATGTGATCGGCAGCAGGGGCAGTGTCGTACCGTTTTTTGTAAATTTAATTAAAAACGGAGCAAAAGAACTTCCTATAACTCATAAAGATATGACGAGGTTTCTCATAACCCTTGAAGAAGGCGTGAGATTTGTTCTTAAAAATTTTGAAAGAATGCAGGGTGGAGAGATATTTGTCCCTAAAATTCCTTCAATGAAAATAATTGATTTGGCAAAAGCCCTGTGTCCCGAATGCAAATTAAAAGAAATAGGAATTCGTCCCGGAGAAAAACTTCATGAAGTAATGATTACAAAAGATGACGGTGCAATAGAATTTGACGACCATTATGTGATTAAACCCACAATTAATTTCAGTTTTGAAGCGGACTATACGGTAAATAATCTCGGTGAAAAAGGCAAAAAGCTGGAATACGGATTTGAATACAGTTCTGGTAACAATGACTGGTGGCTAAGCCGTGAAGAATTTTTGGAAAAAGCCAAAGAATTTTTATAAATGGAGAATGGAGAATGGAGAATGGAGCAATAAATAAATTCTTACCTTACGGCAGACAGTTTATTGACGAAAATGATATAAACGCGGCGGTTGAAACGCTAAAGAGCGATTTTTTAACGACCGGTCCAAAAGTTAAGGAATTTGAAGAGGCTTTGGCTGAGAGACTCGGGTTTAAATACGCCGTGGCGGTTAGCAGCGGGACTGCGGCTTTGCATCTTGCAAGCAGGGTGCTTTTGAATGTGGGAGAGAGGGCTGTAACCACTCCGAATTCTTTTTTGGCTACTTCAAATTCGATTCTTTATGTCGGTGCTAAGCCCGTGTTTGTAGATATTGAAGAAAACGGGCTTATTGATTTGGATTTGGTTGAAAAAGAGCTTAAAAAGAAAAAAATAAAAGCTATTTATTTAGTGACGTTCAGCGGACATCCTTTAGATGATGAAAAGGTCGGGTATTTAAAGGATAAATACGGTGTGAAAGTCCTTTATGACAATGCGCATTATTTCGGAAAAGACGGAGGAGTGTGCGATATAGCTACATATTCTTTTCATCCCGTCAAACACATTACCACTTTTGAAGGCGGGGCGGTTGCCACAAACGATAAGAAAACATACCAAAAGCTGCTAAGACTCAGAAATCACGGAACGGTAAAAGATGATTCGATGTATCCGTGGGAATATAAGATGGTGGATTTGGGATACAACTATAGACTAAGTGATGTGGCATGTGCCGTGGGACTTTCTCAGCTTGAAAAAGTGGATATGTTTTTACAAAAAAGACGTCAAATTGCTAAATATTACCATGATAACCTGCCTAGAAAAATAAAGCCTCTTTATCCGTATAACGAAAAAAGCTCGTATCATCTTTTTGTAGTGAGGTATCCATTTGAGTCTTTGGAGCAAAAGGCTGAGTTTTTTATAAAAATGCGTCAAAAAGGAATAGGACTTCAGTACCATTACATTCCTATAAATCAGCAGCCTTTTTATGTAAAAAAAGGCTATTTTAAAAAGTTTCCTCAAATGGAAAAATATTACCTTGAAGCATTTAGTTTGCCGATATATTACAGCTTAAGCAAAAAAGAGCAGGATTATGTGATTGGGTGTATGGAGGAAATGCTTTGAATCTATGCGTAATACCGGCTAGAGGCGGAAGTAAAAGAATACCGAAAAAAAACATAAAACTTTTTTGCGGGAAACCTTTGATTGCTTACAGCATAGAAACGGCAAAAAAGAGCGCTCTGTTCGATAAAATAGTCGTATCCACAGACAGTGAGGAAATAGCCGAGGTTGCCAGAAAATACGGGGCGGAAGTTCAGATGAGGCCTGAGCATTTGTCGGATGATTATGCCGGAAGCAATGAAGTGTTTGAGTATGTGATATCCCAAAATCCTGGATTTGAATATGCGTGTATGATTTATGCCACCGCTCCTTTTTTAAGGGTTGAATATTTAAAAAGGGGATTAGAAGAGTTGAAAAACAGTGATAGTTGTTATTCATTTGCCGCCACTACTTATGACTTTCCGATTTGGAGGGGATTTGAGATAGCTGAGGGAAAGGCTAAAATGTTTTGGCCTGAATATATGGAAAAAAGAAGTCAGGATTTGAAAGAAGCCTATCACGATGCCGGACAGTTTTACTGGAAAAAGGTAAAATGCGGGGAAAAGTTTAGTTTTAACAGTAATATTCCAATTCTTATTCCAAGGTATCTGGTTCAGGATATCGATACGATTGAAGATTTTATCAGGGCTGAAAAGATGTTTAAGTCCTTGAAATTAGATGAATTTGATGAGTGGAATTCTCATAAGAAAGAAATTCATTTTAAAGATAAAAAAGTTTATATTAAAGAAGGGAGAGTGTATTTAGTTGTAGTCGGATATAATATCGGAGCGGAGGTTTACGGAAAAGGGAAATATTTTTTAAGACCGGTTGTTGTTTTAAAAAAATTGAGCTCAAAAACATTTTTAGGCATACCTTTGACTACAAAAGAAAACGGCTTTTTTTCTCTTATTTATAAAAATGTCAAAAGTTATGCAATGTTTAATCAAGCAAGAACATTTGATGTTAAAAGAATATTTAAATATCATGGAATGATTAAAAGAAGTGATTTTTATAAATTGAAAGAAGAATTTAAAAAATACATTTCCCTCTGCAAGAGGGTGGGGGCTCTTCCCTCAAATGAGGGTGACCAATATAAAAGCATTATACCATAAAGGAAAAATATTTGCAACTGTTAAGAGTGGATTTTTCAAGCGAGATAGGGTTTGGGCATTTAAAGAGAGCTTCGCTTTTTAGTGAAAAGTTAAAAATGAAAAATGAAAAAGTGATAATAATTTGTAAAGAATGTGAGCAGAGATATACCGATATTCCAATAATAAAAATAAAAAACGAAGATGGGTTTTTTGAAAAAGTAAAAGAATTAAAACCTGATAAGGTGATAATCGATAATTACAATTTTACTTATGAAGACGAAAAGAAATTTAAAAAGCTTTTCCCTTATATTAAACTTATATGCTTTGACGACACCTATGAGAAGCACTGTTGCGATGAGATTATTAATCATAATTTAGGTGTAAATATCAATAAATATGATAATCCACAAAAAGTGAAAATCATAAAACCCCTTGTAGGTGAAAATTTTAAAAAAGCAAAGAAAAGACGATACAAAAAAAAGGGGATTTTTATAAGTTTTGGGGGTACTGATGCTAAGGGAATCGGGCTTAAGGTTTTACGTCAGTTAAAAAACTGTGGATTGAGGGTTGATTTTTATACGACAAGCGCAAATAAAAACCTTGATAAGCTTAAAAAATTCTGTTTTTTAAACAGATGGTGCCGTCTTCATATCGATGAAGACGTGGCGGAGGGAATGGCAAAGTCCGAGTTTGGGGTTATAACCCCTAGCACCGTTGCTTATGAGGCTATTTATATGGGGCTTGATTTTATTGCCGTAGAGGTTGCCGAAAACCAAAAAGAAATTTCAAAATACCTAAAACAAAAACGGATAAAGGTTTTAAACGTAAGGGATATAAGGAAAATAGATGGTTTTATTTTTAACAAACAATGAAATTACCAAACCTTTAATTTTATGGTTAAAGCAAAGAGATGTGGTTGTGGTATTTAATAAAAAAATAGATTTAAAAACTTTAAAGAAATTGAATCCCGATTTGATTATCAGTTACAATTACAGGTATATAATCTCAAAAGATATAATTAAAATATATAAAATCATAAATTTGCATATATCTTATTTGCCGTTTAATAGAGGGGCTCATCCGAATATTTGGGCGAATTTGGAGAATACTCCAAAAGGCGTAAGTATTCATTATATCAACGAAGAAATAGATAGAGGAGATATAATAGCCCAAAAGAAAGTAGTGATTAATAAAAACGAAACTCTTAAAAGTTCATACAGAAAATTACATTTTCATATTCAGTTACTTTTTAAATCCATTTTTAATAAAATAGAAAAAATCAAACCTAAAAAACAAAAAATTAAAGGAACTTTCCATTTAGCCAAAGAATTAAAAAACATTAAACTTAAAAACGGTTGGAATACTACTATTGAGGAGCTGATTAATGAAAATAGGAAAAATTGACATTTCAAAAAAAGTATTTATAATAGCCGAACTCTCCGCAAATCACGCAGGTAGTCTTCAAATTGCAAAAGATACGATTTATGCCGCTAAAGTTGCCGGGGCGGATGCGGTAAAATTTCAGACTTATACTCCTGAGTGGATGACGATTGATTGTAAAAAGGAAGATTTTATAATTAAAGGCGGAACTTTGTGGGATGGAAAAAATTTATTTGAGCTTTATAAATGGGCAATGACACCACTTGAATGGCATGAAGAGCTTTTTGATTACGCAAAAAGTTTGGATTTAGAGGTTTTTTCTTCTCCTTTCAGCAAAGAAGCGGTCGATTTTTTAGAAAAATTTAATCCAGCCGCTTATAAAATAGCATCTTTTGAAATTACTGATTATGAACTTGTGGATTATGCCGCAAGCAAAGGCAAACCGATGATAATTTCAACCGGAGTGGCGACACTTCAGGAAATTCAGGATGTCGTAGAAATCTGTAAAAAAAGAAATGTCGATTTGGCTCTTTTAAAATGCACATCGGCATATCCCGCACCAAGAAGCGAAGTAAATCTAAAAACCATTCCCGCCATTAAAGAGATTTTTGGAGTAGAGGTGGGATTTTCAGACCACACCCTTGGAATTTCCGCTCCTGTTGCGGCGGTTGCCATGGGGGCCAGGATAGTCGAAAAACATTTTATTTTGGATAAGTCCTTGAATTCTCCCGATAAGGATTTCAGCCTGACTCCCGATGAATTTAAAGAAATGGTAAAAGCCCTAAGGCAAACCGAAGAGATGATAGGGGAAGTGAGTTTTAAGCCAAAAAGCGGGCGTCAGTTTACAAGAAGCCTTTATGTAGTAAAAGATATTAAAAAAGGCGAAACATTTACCGAAGAAAATGTAAAGTCAATACGTCCGGGGTACGGTCTTCATCCAAAACACCTGCCTCAAATTCTCGGTAAAAAAGCCTGTAAAAATTTACAAAAAGGAGACAGGCTGAGGTGGGAGGATATTACTGATTAAATAATGTGTTATTATTTCAAAAAATTATAAGGGATAAAAAATTGTTTGATTTTTTTATGAAAGGTAGAAAACTTAAGTTAGGGGAAGAAAAACGTTCTCCAATGGCCGACGATTTTCCGACATACGAACTTTTAGAAAAAATTACGATACTTGATATAAGAGATGAGGATGAGGTTGAAGAATATGGGAAAATGCCAACCGCTTGAAAAGTGGCGGGGGAGGCGAAAAAAGGTGAAAGATGGTGAAAGATGGTGAAAAATGAAAAATGAAAAACTTTAAAACCATAACAACTTTAATAACCAATACGCTAATAACAAATATACCAATTAACGAACACACTATTTTTGCTTTCAGTTTATTATACAAGGAGCGTTTATTATGAATATTGTAGTTTTATTAACCAGTGTGGGAATAGGGGCTTTAATAGGGTATGTGACTAATTATATGGCCATCAAGCTTTTATTCAGACCGTATAAACCTTTAAAAGTGGGAAATGTTACCGTCTTTCCTCAGGGGGTGATTCCGAGGGAAAAAAAATCGTTGGCAAAGAAAGTTGGAAACACCGTAAAAGAATATATTTTAAGTGAAGAAGAAATCCGTAAAATCGTTACATCTCCGGAAGTTATGGAGGAGATTGAGAAGTTTTTGGATGAAAAAATAGATTTATTGGCCAAAAAAGAAATAACGGAGTTTATTTCAAAAGAGGAAATGGCTGATAATTTTGCAAAAATTATTTTAAAGGTGGTGGAAGAGAAGTTTTCAATGTTTGCTTCACTTGTGAGCGAGGATATGATAAAAAATATTTTAATACAACTTGAAATTTCTTTAAAAATAAATGAAATAATCCAAAGGGAAAAAATTGTAGAAATCATAAAACCGGAAATTTTTAATTTTTTGGAAAAAGAAGTCCCGCAAATTTTCATTAAGGCGCACGTTGATAAAATAGTGGAAGAAAAAGTGGCTTCTTTTGATGAAAAAACGCTTGAGGAGATGCTTTTTTCTTTAATGAAAAAACATTTCGGTTTTATTAATTTAGCAGGTGCCGTTTTGGGTGGTATAATAGGGTTTGTTCAGTATTTTATTGTTACCAGTATGTAATTATTTTAGGGCATAATTCCCACAAAAAAGGGAATTATGGGATTTATTAAAGAGTATGCCGAAATTATCCTTGCCGTTATTGTATTTTGTTTTATTTTGGTTATGAAATGCGATTTTTATTATGTATTAGCACTGTTGCTTGAGTTGATGGTTATTATCGAGGTTGTGCAGATGCTTTTTGTTTTTTTTAAAAAGCAGAGGATTAAAATACGTTTTATGGTTGATGCTTCGATTATCTTTTTTATAAGGGAGCTTTTAATAGCAACAACATTACATAAACCGTTAGAAACAATATTACTTTATATCGGACTAATAGGGGTCTTTTTTATATTCAGGTATTTGGCTTTGAATGTAACATATTGTGAAGTTGATAAATAAAAAAAGAAAAATTACTGAAGCGTTAAGCTCAGCATTTTTCTTACATAATCTTCCGGCATTGTGTGGAAGTATAGATATTTATAAACTTTATCTTCTTTGCCGGCAAGTTTTTTCTCTACGATTTCAAGATATTCTTCTTTTGTAGGAATTCTTCCAAGCATAGCGATAACAGCTGCTAATTCCGCGCTTCCTAAATAAACTTTTGCGCCTTTACCCATTCTGTTGTCAAAGTTTCTTGTTGATGTTGAGAAAACGTTGGCATTATCCGCAACCCTTGCCTGGTTACCCATACAAAGAGAACATCCCGGAATTTCAATTCTTGCTCCCGCCTGACCGAAAATTGCGTAATATCCTTCTTCCGTTAATTGTTCTTTATCCATTTTGGTAGGAGGCGCTATCCAGAGTCTAACCGGTACCTGACCTTCACCCTGAAGTATTTCACCGGCAGCCCTGTAGTGACCTATGTTTGTCATACAGCTTCCTATGAATACTTCGTCAATTTTATGAGGTCTGTTTGAATCAGCCAATACTTCGGAAATTGTAGCAACATCATCCGGGTCGTTCGGACAAGCGACGATCGGCTCTGTTATTTCATTTAAATCT
>Ga0256842_1001821_pt1 | contig 16359 bp, 18 predicted proteins | sample 4559240metaG_FD_185973 | JGI IMG/M metagenome (GOLD analysis project Ga0256842, IMG submission 185973) | Hydrothermal vent microbial communities from Guaymas Basin, Mexico - 4559-240 | ecosystem: Environmental > Aquatic > Marine > Hydrothermal vents | place: Mexico: Guaymas Basin | collected...
TTGGGGGAGAGGTATTTTTAATAAGACAGGTGGCAAAATTGAAAGTGGAAGTTATAGGGCATAATATAGAGACAGTCCCCAATCTTTATCCTATTATCCGTCCACAAGCTGATTATTATCGGAGCCTTCAGGTCCTTAAAGAATTGGCTTCGGTTAGCTCAGGTATAGTAAAGAGTTCAGTAATGGTTGGATTAGGTGAGGAGGAAAAAGAATTGATAGAGCTCTTTAGGGATTTGAGAAAAGTGGGTGTAAGTGCGTTATGTATTGGCCAATATTTGTCTCCAGAGAAGGGTTCTTATCCGGTGCAAAGGTATTATAATGATGAAGAATTTAATCGGTTGGGAGATATTGCCCGGGATATAGGTTTTGAGTTTGTCTGGTCTGGGCCATTGGTTAGAAGTAGTTTTGTGGGGGAGGAATTATATGGCTTATAGAATATGCGTTGATATAAGTTCCTCTGCTATTAAGGCCTTGATAGGACAGCATCGAGGAAATAGGTTTATAGTAGAAGATTTTTATATTCAGCCCTATGATTCCCGATTTAACTCAGATAGACACCTTTCAGTTGCTCTAAAGGAATTATTGTGGGAAATGGACTTAAGGGGCGGATATTTGCATGTTGCTATATCCAGTGCCTATGCCATTTTTCGCTATGCGATGTTTCCGGACGTTGAAGTAAGGGATTTGGAGACTGTTTTGGCATGTGAGGGGAAGAAATATCTCCCTGATAAAAAATCAGATGTTATTCTTCAAGGAATGCCCTTCCAGGCAAAAGGGAAATTAAAAGAACCAATTTTATTGGTAGGAGTGGACAGAGATTATTTAGAAAAAGTGGATCATATGATACGGGAAGTGGGATTTCGCACCAGATTTGTATCAGTGGATTCATTAATATTGGCTAATCTGATTTCCTATATGAATCCATTTTTTTCCTCTCCTGTATGTGTAGTGGATATAGGTTATCGATTGACAAAAATAATGATACTTAAAGAAGACAAGATAGTGTTTATCCGTTCAGCGAAAGTGGGGAGTTTTGATATCGACCTTCTTATACATGAGCGATTGGACGTGGCATTGGAAGCGGCTGAGGCAATCAAAAAAGGGGAGAATGCCATAGCCGATGTTATATCCCTTTCCAATAGGATATTGAATTATCTCTGCGATGAAATTTACATATCGATCGATTTCTATGAGAGCCAGTTTGGTGAGGTTCCGGAGAGGATGTTTATTACTGGAGGGGGAGCGAAGATGAAAGGGTTAGTTGAAGTTTTATCTGAGAAACTTGGGTTAGAGGTGTTCCTCTTTCATTTGCCAGAATCCAAAATTTTATGTTACAGCAGCAATAAGGATTTTTGGAAATATCAGCAGGAACTTATGGTTGCCGTGGGGTTATTGTTGGTCTAAAATGAAGTACTATGTTGGTTGATAAGGAAAGAGTCAAGAAGTTGGTGAAAGAATTGTTAGAGGCGATAGGGGAAGACCCAACGCGTCCTGATTTGGTTCGCACCCCTGAACGAATAGCAGATTTGTATTCTGAACTACTCTCTGGTATGGAAAAAGATCCAGAGGAAGAATTGATAGTAGCATTAGAAGAAAAACACGATGAAATAGTCCTTTTAAAGGATATTAGTTTTTATTCTCTTTGTGAACACCACCTGCTCCCGTTTTTTGGGAAAGTCCATATTGCCTATTTGCCCAAACATGGCAAGATAACTGGATTGAGTAAATTGGTTAAGGTTGTTGAGATACTTTCTCGTAGATTGCAGGTCCAGGAACGTATGACCACACAGATAGCGGAGGCTATATTGCGCCGTTTAGAGCCTTTAGGGGTTATGGTTGTAGTTGAGGCAGAACACCTATGTATGAGTATGCGAGGGGTTAATAAACCAGGAGCCAAGGTTATAACCAGTGCAGTTCGTGGCATATTTCGGGAGAATGCTAAAACAAGGAACGAAGTTCTAAGTCTCTTATTAAGGGGGTAGGCTATGTTGAAGGTTGTTCTGGATGTTTTTTGCGTCTTTTTAATATTGATATCGGCATTTAGTGTGTTACGGAGAGGTTTTTTAGTATCTATTTATAATCTTGTCGCAATGGGAATCATAGTGTTGTCAGTTTTGCAGATATATCCGAAGTTTACGGATATAGTCAAAGTAAGGATTCCGGTTTTGCCATCAGGGTTTGGAGATTTTGTTAGTGTGGGAATTCTATTTATAGGATTTATGATGATTGCCCGGCTTTTGAGAGAATTGCTTGTATTCTTCATAGTTATGCCTGAACCGGCTGGTTTGGAGAGGTTCGTTGCTATGTTATTAGGGGCTATTACAGGGATTATGTCCGCCTCAATGTTTATGTTTTGGCTATACATTTCCCCATGGGATTCTGTAATATCTGCCATAGAAGAAGGTCGTCTTTCCAGATATCTATATATCCTTCCAGCGAAAGGTTATACCTTCTTTTGCGACACCTTGATAAGGCCTTATTTCAAGGGTAAATTCACCCCCAATCATCTTGTCTATTTAGAAGGGGAAGGCAAACGCATTGGAGGGAAGAAACATTAACAGATGTTGACCTAACACTTTTATTTACTTTAAGTTTGAAGTATAATTAACATCGAATATAGAGTATCTTTGGGGGTGGGGATTTATTGGCAAAGGAGGCTTGAGATGTGGCGGGGCGTTATGATATTTCTCTCTTTTGTTTTGCTCTTGACCGGGTGGGGATTGTATTTTTATCAGCGTTCAGTTAATAAAATGTATGAGGAGTATCTTTTGGATGAGCATATAGTAGCAAGAGGGAATTCTGCTAACTCAAATAAAGGTGAGCAGATCAAGGAAGAGATGGTAGGGGCAAGTTCTAAACGAGAAAAAGAAGAGAAAGTTGTAACAGAAGGGCCAAAATCAGGTGTTGATCCCCATCAGTTTGAGGTTTTAATGGCGGAAAAAGAGGAATTGAATCAAAAATATAACCAGTTGCTAAATAGGATTGAAAAAATCGAGAAGGTATATAACCAAATTTCTGAAGAAAATAAAAAGTTAAAGACAGAGATTCAAAAGAAAGACAAGAAAATAGCCATTTTGAATAGTCAACTGTCAAGAGTAATAACGGCTAAACAAAGCATCGAAATAAAACTTCAGAGTATGGAGGGGGAGGTTAACGCGGTTAGATTAGAAAATAAAGTATTAAAGGCAAAAGTTGCAGAATTGAATAGTGTTTTGAATTCTATGGATAAATTAAAACAGGCAATGCGAGATCTAAAGTTAAAAATGTACTTTGAGCGGAAACGTAAAAAAGAAGAAGCACGAAAGCACATTGTTGGCAATCGCGGATATATAATCTTGAATGGCAGGCCTACATTAGGTGCATTAGGGAAAAAACATCAATCAGCAGTTGAGGTTATACCGGTCTTTGACTGATGGAAGAGTTTTTTCACGAGTTTTTACATAATAAAGTGTTTTGGATTGCTTTTGTTGGCTGGGCAGTTGGGCAGGGGCTCAAGATTTTATTTGGTATTATACGCGAACGCCGGTTTGATTTCCGTTGGTTTGTTGGAACGGGTGGGATGCCAAGTGCCCATTCTTCGGGGGTTTCTGCCTTTGCGACCGCTGTAGGGCTTAAACACGGATGGTCGTCCACTTTCTTTGCAATAGCCTTTGTTGTTGCTGTGATTACGATGTTTGATGCCCAAGGAGTCCGTCGGGCAGCAGGGAAACAGGCAGCAGTTTTGAATAAAATAGTCGATGAATTGTATCTACATGGTAAGATATCAGAGGGAAGGATGTGGGAGTTATTGGGACATACTCGGTTTGAGGTATTTGTTGGCTTTATTATTGGTGTAAGCACTGCCCTAATACTGGGGCATTACTGGGGGGTGAATTAAATGAACAGAACACGCTGGATGATTATAATTGGAGGCGTGGTTATTTTTCTTGTTATGGTTGGGATGTTGGTTGGTGGACATAAAAAGAAAAAAGATATTAGTGTTAAGCCTCCAGAAACGAGTGTCCAGTCTCAACAGGGAATAGATTGGGATAAAGAAATACAAGAGGTAAAACAAAAAATTTCTAATGGAGATTACGTTTCAGCCAAAAGATTGACAGAGGATTTATTAGATAAGGCCCCTAATCAAGAGGTAATACAGAAACTAAACGAATTGTTACAACAGATAAACTTTCAGATATTAATCAATCCAATACCAGTAGAAGGCAAAACCGTTGAGTATGAAGTGAAGCCCGGTGATACCCTTTACGGTATTGCCAAAAAATTCGGTACGACCGTAGATTTTATAAAATTGCGCAATCATCTTAAGTCGAATATCATAAAACCAGGACAACGGTTAAGCATCTACACTGGCAAATTTTCTATTGTTGTAGATAAATCGCAAAATTTATTGATGCTATATGCTGATGGAGAGCTGGTCAAGACATACAAAGTCTCCACTGGTAAAAATAATAGCACACCTGAAGGAGAGTTTAAGATAGTTACCAAACTAAAGAATCCGACTTTTTTTCACGATGGAAAGGCGATTCCTCCCGGTGACCCAAAGAATATATTAGGGAGTAGGTGGTTAGGATTTGATTATGGGAACGGTTCGTATGGCATTCATGGGACCACAAGCCCGGAGAGCATTGGCACCTATGAGACCAACGGTTGTGTTAGAATGAAAAATGAGGATGTAGAGGAGTTATATGCATTGGTCCCCGTGGGCACGCCGGTAAAGGTAGTGAGGTGAAGAAGAACATGAAAACTATATTGGATGTAGAAAGACCGATAATAGAATTAGAGCAAAAGATAAGAGAGTTAAGAGAGTTTTCATCTGAAAAAGACGTTAATCTTAAGTCGGAAATAGAGCAAATGGAGAGACGTCTTGAGGAAATGAAACGCAAGATCTATTCCAATCTTACACCTTGGCAGAGGGTCCAATTTGCAAGACATCCTAATCGGCCTTATACATTGGACTATATATCTATGATTATGGAAAGATTTATAGAATTGCATGGAGACAGACTTTATGCCGATGACAAGGCTATCGTAGGTGGGATTGCGAGATTTGATGGTGAGCCAGTGATGGTTATAGGACATCAAAAAGGTAGAACTTTAAAAGAGAATATATATCGGAACTTTGGCTGTGCTCACCCTGAAGGGTACAGAAAAGCAATGCGATTAATGAGATTAGCCGAACGCTCGCATATGCCGATAATAATATTTATAGATACCCCTGGGGCCTATCCGGGTATTGGGGCAGAAGAAAGAGGGCAGGCCCATGCCATTGCTGAGAACATACGAGATATGTTTAGCATTGCAACTCCCATATTAGTCTATGTGATAGGAGAAGGAGGGAGTGGTGGAGCATTGGGGATAGGAGTAGGAGATAAGGTCTCAGTTATGGAGAACGCCTACTATTCTGTCATCTCCCCTGAAGGATGCGCTGCTATACTTTGGAAAAGTGATGGAGGGGTTGAAGAGGCAGCAGCCGCCCTTAAGTTAACAGCACAGGACCTCTTGAACTTCGGCATAATAGATGCGATTGTCCCAGAACCATTAGGAGGGGCCCATAGGCATCCTGAACAGGCTGCCCAAATACTGGCAGACCATATTCGTGCTGATTTAAAACAAGTTCGGAGTGTGCCAGTACAAGAGTTGATTAGAAAACGCTACGATAAATTTAGAAATATTGGGGCATACGAATATGCGAAAGAAGACCCTCAAAGTTGAGATATTAGCCTATACCCCAAATCCATTAGATGTAATTTATTCAGCCTGTCGTCAGTGTTATTCTCCCTCTTCAGCCATCAGTGTATTTTGTGATGAAAATGTGCCAAGAGAGAAAAAGATCAGTTTGGTAAAAAAGGTTTTGTCTTCTGGCCATGAAAGTCCATTAGAGCACGTCAGTTTTACCTTTGCTATTGAGGGAATATCTCGAGCCTGCTCCCACCAATTGGTTAGACACCGACTTGCCTCCTATTCTCAACAGAGTCAGCGATATGTTAGGTTGGAAGATCTCCCTTTTATTATTCCGCCTATCATCGAGAAAAATGACACTGCTCGGGAGAAGTTTATAGAGGCTATTTCTATACTTGAGAAGACCTATCGCGAGTTGGTAACCATACTTGAGAATGAGTATGGCGAGAAAGGAGAGAAGATCCTCCAGGATGCCAGATATATACTTCCCAATGCATGTGAGACCAAGATAGTCGTCACAATGAACGCCAGAGAACTTATTCATTTTTTTGAAAACAGATGCTGCAGTAGGGCCCAGTGGGAGATAAGGAATTTGGCCTATCAGATGTTAGAATTAGTTAGAGGGATACTCCCTGAAATCTTCAACGATATTGAAGCAAAGTGTGCTCGGTTAGGATATTGCCCTGAAGGTCCCTTTACCTGTGGAAAGTATCCCACAAAGGAGGAGGTCCTAAAGAATGATAGGGAAAAAGCGTAGAGGCCCTTCTAAATTAGGGGCAGTTGGTTTGAGCCTTATCTGTCCCGGATTAGGACACCTTTATCTAAAACAGTGGCTAAAGGCAGCAATATTTTTTGGAATAACAGTTGTCTCTCTCTGGAAGATAAGTGAACCTATGCGTATTGTCTGGAAGATATATCAGGCTGCTTATCCTGTAGTTTTGAACAGTATTCAGTCAGGAGACCTTCCGGATATTACCTTAGATGTGGAATGGATGGGAATGATAAGGACCACCATCTTATGGGGCCTGATATTTACCATCATTTTCTTTTGGGCGCTAATAGATGCCTACATTTCAGCTAATAGGCTTCAGAAAAAGATACAAGAGGAGCAAGGCGATGATAATACCTGATTGGTTTTATTGGCTTTCCTTTACCGTATTTGGCTTGATCTGGGGCAGTTTCTTAAACGTCTGCATTTATCGTTGGCCCAAAGACCCGCCAGAGAACAACATCATCAGCCCGCGTTCGTATTGTCCAAATTGCAGACACACGATAGCGTGGTATGACAACATCCCGATATTAAGTTTTATATTACTCAGAGGAAGATGCCGTCATTGTGGGGAGAAAATATCCTTACGGTATCCCTTAGTAGAACTAAGCAGTGCCGGTATATGGCTATTGTGTTATAACCTCTGGGGCATATCTGCGTATACATTCATCTTCATTCTATATTTTTCTCTTCTTTTTGTGGCAAGCGTAGTGGATATAGAACACAGGATAATCCCTGATGAGGTCAGCGTAGGAGGTGCCATCTTAGGGTTGATCATAAGCGCCATTGTTCCCGGTCTTCATGGAACCTCATCTCATTTTCAGGGATTTTTAAGCAGTTTCATCGGTGCACTGACAGGCGGTGGCCTTATATATCTGGTAGCAGTAATAGGTGAATTTATTTTTAAGAAAGAGGCTATGGGTGGGGGAGACGTAAAACTGCAGGCTATGATAGGTGCATTTTTAGGATGGAAGTGGGCAATTCTGTCCTTTTTCGTAGGTTGCTTTATAGGATCTGCAATCGGAATCTATCAACTCATCCGCTATAAAGATAACACCCTTCCCTTTGGCCCTGCCTTGGCTATGGGATCAATCGTATGCCTATTCTGGGGAGACAAAATCTTACATCTCCTTTTCCCGATATATTAGGGAGGAGTATGTGGAGTGGGTATTTTAAAAAGGGGGTGATTAAGGAGGAAGTCAGAAAAAAGAATTAAATGTTTTTACTCTTATCTCTTTTGGGGGGCACTTATACCAATATGGATAGAAAAATATCATGAGAAAGTAGAATACTGTCATTTGTTTTTGTTGTATTTGTGGTAAAAAGGATTTATGTTGAGTTTGTGATGTCAAATAGGTAGTTGAGCAATGGAATTTTCCGAGTATTTAGAAATATGTTTTGATGAATTTTTATTGGAGGCTGAAAGTGGGAAGGTTTAATAGAGAAGGGTATATTAGTAAAGAAGAAATTCCTCCTTTGGAACTTGATAAATGTTTGGCAAAAACTAAATATGTACATGGGAGACGTGTTAAAGGACAGAATGTTTTGGAACATTGTATTTTATCTGGTTTAGTTGCTCAAGTACTTATACAACGAATCCCTGAGGCAATTTTTACTTTTCCTTCGAATGCAATTGGCTTTGTCGTTGCATTACATGACATTGGTAAACTTAATCCCGGATTTCAAGCAAAGATTTATCGTTCTCTGGGAGAGAGTAATGTGCTTTCTGGGATATCTAACTTAGTCGATAAGGATAGAGAATGGAAATACCATTTCAGTGTTGGACGTAATTGGTTGTTCCATAGAATGTTAAATAAGGGTATATCCGAAAAGTTAGCCTATATAATAGGTGCACATCATGGAGGCAAGTTTTATGTGGAGGAGTTTATATCTGACTACGGAGGTCCTGGTTGGAGTGCTGTTAGAGAAGAATTTATTTCAAAATTAGAAAAATATTTTGATATTAGTGCGAAGGAAGTTTTTTCTCTTGCTCTTTCGCAAGAAGAATTATATTTGCTTGCTGGAATTACTTGTGTTTCAGATTGGATTGCTTCCTGTGAGGGGTTGGCACATATAACGAAAACGGATTTTTATGGGGGAAAAAAGATAAATCTAATCAATAAAATAAATGTACTACTGGATGAGGCTGGTTTATTTTTTGATATACCGGTTAAACCGGGTCTGTCTTTTTCAAAGATTTTTGGTTTTGAACCAAATCTTTTTCAGTATCAATCTATAGAAGGACTAACATTTGATTCAGGAATGTATATTGTCGAAGCACCGATGGGATCTGGGAAAACCGAATTGGCTCTCTATATTGCTTATAAGATATTGGAAAAAGGTTTTGCGCGAGGAATATACTTTGCTCTTCCTACAAAAATTACCTCTGAAAGTATGTATGATAGATTTTTGGAGTTTGTGAAAAAAGTTGTCTCAAGAAATATTTCTCAAGTTAATTTGATCCATAGTATGAGTTGGATGTTTTTTGAATTCGGTTCAGATGCTTCTAGCTCTGGACCTTGGGCATCTTCGAATAGAAAAGCAATTTTGGCGCCATTTGCTGTAGGAACAGTAGATCAAGTATTGTTGGCAGTGATAAATGCTTATTTCTTTTTTGTGAGATTATTTGGGATATTAGGGAAAATAATAATTTTAGATGAGATTCACAGTTACGATGTCTACACGAGTACTATTTTACAAGAACTTATGGAACAATCTTTGGATTATAAATCAACATTGATTATATTAAGTGCTACCCTCTCTGATTTAGCCAAACAACGGTTATTGGGAAACATAATTAGTAAGTTTAAGTTGCCGGTAAGTTGGATAGTTGAAAAACAAGGATATCCACAAATTTCTTCTTTATCTTTGTGTTCTCCTCCTACTGTAATAACAAGTTCAGCAGAGTTACAGAGGACTGTGAAAACATCATTGATTTATGATGATATGTCTGCGGTTAGTGAAGCGTTAGAAGTGGCGAAAATAGGAGCACAAGTGATTTGGATAGAAAATACAGTAAAAGATGCGCAAGAAATGTTTAAAGTGTTAAGAGCAAGGGCAGAAGGGGAAAATGTTGAGGTAGGTCTTCTGCATTCCAGATTTGTCAGAGTAGATAGGAAAAATAAAGAAAGATATTGGATAGATATTTTAGGAAAAAACGGAATAGAAAAACGACTACAGAAGGGTAGAATCTTAGTAGGTACTCAAGTCTTGGAACAATCTTTGGATATAGATGGAGATTTTATGGTCTCACGTATTGCTCCCCTTGATATGTTGCTTCAGAGAGTAGGACGTCTTTGGAGACATAAAAAGTTTGATAATATTCGGCCTATAAAAGACTCCAGATTTTGGATTCTTTCCCCTGAATATTCTAAGATTTATACAGGTGAGAAACATTTCGGTTCATTTGAGTCTTTTTACCATACTTATTATTTGTATCGGACATTAGAATTATTAAGCAAGATTTCAGTTATCGTTTTACCAAGAGATATTCGTCCATTGTTAAATGAGATATACTCTTTTAGAGATGAAAAAAATAAGTTGTGGATTGAGAAGTTAAATGAAGTTGAATTGCTACGGCGACAATTAGAAAGATCAGCAAGAATTTCTGTTTCTCGGAATATTGCTACTCCGTTGCCAGATGAAGAATATACGACAAGAAATATCAACAAGAAGTTTGAGAAAGTAGATGTTTTATTGGTAAAGGAATATGATAAAGAAAAGAATAGGTTTCGTCTTTATAACGATACTGTTTTGGATCTAAGTCTACCTTTAAGAGGAAGAGACAAAAGAAAGGCTTATGCGAATATTATTGAGAATTCTGTCCCTGTTCCTCGGATAGAATTGTTGTCTCCTTGCAATGATGCTGTGTTGAGTTTATTTAGTGATGTAATAGAAGTGAATAAGGGCGAGTATCTTGGGGGAAGTGAACGTGTTTTTTCCGTGGCATTTTATAAAAAGGAGAATGCTCCTCTGATGGATTTTGATGGAATAACTAATTTGGGTGCAATTTATTCTTCAAGAGTTGGATACAAGTTAATGTAAGCAGAGGGGGATTATATGGCAAGGTGTTTCAATTTGATTGATGAAAAATGGATTTTGACTTCTTCTGGGAAAGTTTCGTTATTCGATATTTTTAATGATGATGTGGGTAGCGTTGGTAATTTGGTGGGAACTCCGTTAGAAAAGATTTCTGTTTTCAGGTTCTTGTTAGCGTTAATCCAGCGAGTTTGGACTCCTAAAAATAGAGATGAATGGAAGTCTATTTCATTACACGATATGCGGTGTATGGTGAAGGAATATTTGAACGAATGCTATGATTTATTTTGGCTTTATGATGAGGAACGACCTTTTCTTCAAGTAAGGTCAGACTATGAAAAGATGTTAAGATTTAAACCCATTCATCTGTTTAGAATAGAGACAAGTGATAATATGGTTATTACCTCGGACTTACAGCAAACACCTGACGATATTACAAATGAAGAAAAAGTTAGACTCTTATTGGTTGCATTAAACTTTGCCTTAGCGCATAAAAAGTGGGGTGATGGTAGGAAAGTAGTTCCTAGTGCTCATACTGTAGGAAATGGTTTTGTTCTTGTGAATCTTTTGGGAGACTCTTTGTTAGAAACATTGAAATTTAACATGATAACCAGAGAAGAATTAGATAATTTGAAAATGTTTCCATATGGCTTAGGAATTGCGCCGTGGGAGACGGATATTTCCTTTGAGAATGAAAAAGAATTGTATAGGCTTAGGGAGTCATACCTGGGTATATTAGTGCCTTTGAGTAGACTTGTGAGATTTGATTTTAATAGTTCTAATGTATGGATTGGGCCCGGTCCAGTGGTTTATACAAATAAGGAAGAAGAATTTGATCCATTTTGGTTACAGATAAGAGACTCGAATGGGAATATCATTTATAAAAAAACAGATGTGAATAAGGGAATAATAAAGGAGTTACCTGCATTGGTAGAGTATAGTAACTCAAGTGTACGTAGCTTTATCTTGGATTCTAATTTGGGTTATATTTATCATATTGCTTCAGGAGAATATTTTGGGATGTTTATTGGGGGAATAAGTTTTTCTTCGCAGAGTGGAGGTAAATATATATCTGGCTCAGATGATTTGTTGGATTCTACCGTGAAGTTTCCAATAGAGGCACTTTCTAAGGAATGGCTTAAATCTTTTAAACGAGATATCGAATTCGTAACCGAGTTGGGAGAAAGGCTATATTCCTCAATAAAGCAATATTGGCTTGAGATGAACAGAAAAAATAAACAGAAAAAAGCAATAGCTGAAAGAATAGCCAAAAAAGCGAGTGGAGAATTTTGGAAGGTAGTGACTGCAAAATTAGACACCATAATAGAATCTTCTCTAAGAGAGAATCTAAGAGAAAGGTTTTGCATAGAATTAAATAATGAAACGGTCTCTCTCTACAATACATTTTGTCCCCAGGATACTAGTAAACAAATGAAAGTCTGGGTAAAGTATGCTTGGTTCTTGTAGTTCAAAGAGGAGGTAGATATGCTGGTAAGGGAACGAATATGGGATTTTGTCTCTTATGTAATAGAAAGAAGTAAAAAGGATACAGGATTTCGAGCGCGGTTTGTAGTAGCAAATAACCCTGATTTGGAGTATAGGGTATGGCCATATTTGGTAGAGTTTTGTGATATTGAAGATCCGGTTCAAAGATCTGCCTTTGCATTGGTGGGTTCTTATATTGCTCGAGCGAGATTGAAAAAGAATGGAGATCATAGTTTAGGGGAAGCAATCAGAGAGACCAATACCATACTTTCTAAAAGACAATCTATTAGTAAGTCTAATTGGTTTACCCCTGGTGAAATGCGATTGCAGCGTATTATTTCCTGTCATTCTAAGAAAGAATTAATAGATGTTCTACGGAGAATATTTCCATGGATAGTTTCTAGTAGAGGTGTTGTTTTAGATAATGCGAAGTTATTGAGGGATATTCTTGAATGGGGAGAAGCAGTTAAACTAAGGTGGGTTAAAGAATTTTATAAGGAGGGAATCAATGTTGATAATAACTCGAATGTTGATAGATCCTCATGAAGTTTTAAAACAAAATATAAGTGATGTGTATCAATTACATAAGTTAGTGTACGCAATGTTCCCAAAATCGTCAAATGGTAGGGATTTTTTGTTTTCATATGATTTTTATCCTAAAGGGGGGTGTAAAATAGAGGTTCTTTCTAAGCGTAGGCCAATAACTCCTTCTATTGGTAGATTAATGAGTAGAGAAGTTCCAAAGAGCTTTTGGGAATATAAGAAGTATCGGTTTGAGATATGGGCTAATCCTGTAATGCGAAAAGCCAAGGACAGAAGTATAGTACCACTCAAAAAAGAAGAAACTGCAATTTCTTGGCTAATTCGTTCAATGAATAGAGTTGGTTTGAAAGTAAAGAAGGATTGGGTAGAAATAATAGGAAAGAGAAATTTTAAATTTAACAAAAATGGACAAGATTGTACTATTTGGGGAGTTAAATTTCGTGGAAGATTAGAAAAAGAAGATAATGTTCGATTAGATAATGTTGTAATAAAGGGCATAGGTAGGGCAAAGGCCTTTGGCTTTGGGTTACTAAAATTAGTTCCGGTTAAAGAAGCAACAGAGAGGAGGGAAAAATGGTAGTAAATGATGTGCGAGGGCTAAAGGTAGAGTTTCATATTTTGCAATCTTTTCCAGTGACTTGCTTAAATCGTGATGATGTTGGTGCTCCTAAGACTGCTGTGGTTGGGGGTACGATAAGGGCAAGAGTGTCTAGCCAGTGTTGGAAAAGAGCTGTTAGGATTATGATGAGAGAGTTAATGGGAGAAGATAATTTTCATTTAGGTAAGAGAACAAAGTATATATCTCAATTGGTTGCCAAACGATGTCAGGAATTAGGAGCTAATAAAGAACAGTCTAAAGTTTGTGGGGATGCTATTGCCTCTAAATTATCGGGTAAGAAAGATGAAAGGGACTCCAATCAAACGGATACTCTTTTATTTATTAGTCCATCTGAGATAGAAAAAATATGTCAATTTTTGAAGGAAAAAGGTTTTTCTCACGGTGTTATTAAGAATGTAACGATAAAAGATATGTTAGAGTTAAGAAGTGGTAGTAGAAGTGCAATGGATGCTTATGATATTGCTCTATTTGGTAGAATGGTAGCCGTTGAACCCATATTAAATATTGAAGGTGCTACATCTTTTTCTCATGCAATATCTACGCATAAAATTGTAAATGAAATAGATTTTTTCACGGCGGTAGATGATGAAATACAGGAAAAAGAAGACGAGACGGGTTCAGCACATATGGGGATATTAGAATATAACTCAGCTACTTACTATAGATATGTAGGAGTAAATGTTACTCAGTTGTATGAAACGTTTGGAGAAGATAAAGGTATGACTATAGATGCAATGCGATATTTTATCAAAGCTTTATTTTTAGCAGTGCCCACCGGAAAACAGGCAAGTATGGCTGGATTGTCAGGTTGGGATTATGCACGTATATATGTAAGACGTGGCCAAGGACTTCAAGTTATGTTTGATAGTGCTATTAGACAGGGAGAACATGGAGGATATTTGAAGAAAAGTAGGGAATTTTTAAGGAAATATTTGGAAGAAAAAGAACGATTGTATGGTTCTTTATTTAGAAAGGTGAGTATGTTTGAGATAGGTGAAGGAGCAGAGAATGGGGTTAAGTGTATTGATGAGTTAATAGATAAAATCATCATCGATGTTGAATCACATTTGGTATAGGATTGTTAATAAGGGAGGCAAAAATGATTCTCTTATTGTGGTTAGAAGGGCCTCTTCAGTCTTGGGGAGTGAATTCTAAATTTAATAGAAAAACTACTCTTTTTTTCCCTACCCGTTCAGCTTTATGTGGTATGCTCTGTTCTTCTATGGGGAAGAAAGGAGAACAAGAAGATTTTTTAACTATCTTAAGACACACTAAATTGCATATTATAGGGTTTAGAAAGGACTTTAGAGTAAAAGGTAACATATTAAAAAAGGAGTGGCTTATAGAGGACTATCATACTGTAGGTAACGGCTATAATAAGCGAGATCCGTGGGAAAATATGTGTATTCCTAAAAAAATTGATGGAAGCAATCCTAGTAATGTACCTGGGTCCAGAATCACTCACAGATTTTATTTAGTAGATTGTGTATTTGCAGTAATGTGGGAGATGGAGGATTTATTAGCAAAACAATGTGCAGAGTCCTTGTCAGTCCCAGTTTATGATTTATATCTTGGGCGAAAATCTTGTATTCCTTCAGAATTTATTTTCCAAGGGGTGTTTATAAAAGAAGAGAATGCTAGAGAAAGAATTAATGAGTTATCTCAGCAAAAGCATTTAAGGGAAGTATTTGAAGTAAAAGAAGTTCAAGAAGAAACGGAATATGAATTATGGGATGTTCCGATTAAATTCGGGAGATTTAAACGTTATGATTATAGGTTTGTGGAAGTTGAGTGGAAGGGAGAATCTTACTAATGGGGCATAGATTATTTGTGCGAATTACTCGTGAAATATTACCACAGGTAAAAGACAGGTATCCTTTTATTTATTTAGAACATGGGAGGATGGAAGTGGACGACAGTAGTATAAAGTGGATAGATAAAGATTGTAATGTGGTTAGATTACCAATAGCCACTATATCTACTGTATTACTTGGGCCGGGGACATCTATTACTCACGAGGCAATTAAGGTTTTGGGAAATTCTAATTGTTTGGTGTGTTGGGTAGGAGAGGATTCGTTAAGATTCTATTGTGTAGGAATTTCACCTACTCACGATAGTAGAAATTTTTATAGGCAAATGCGATTAGCATCTAATAGGAAGACTTCTTTGGAGATTGCAAGAAGGATGTTCGCTAAAAGGTTTCCTAAGGCAGAGTTATGCGGGAAAACACTGAGTCAAATGAAAGGGATGGAAGGGTATAGAGTAAAGGAGTTATATGCAGAAATGGCGCGTAAATATAAAGTAGGATGGAAAGGAAGGAGTTATATCCCAGGTAAAATAGAATTGAGTGATACTACAAATCAATATCTTACCTTAGCAAATTCTATGTTGTATGCTTTGATTCTTTCTGTGGTCTGGTCTATGGGATACAGTCCTTATATCGGTTTTATCCATTCGGGAAGCCCATTGCCTTTTGTGTATGATTTATCAGATTTGTATAAGGACTATTTTACAATAGATCTATCTTTTTATTTGACAAAGGAATGTTATGGGGAAATGGATAAGGAAAGATTAATTGAGGAATTTCGCATAAGAGTTTTGAACGAAAGGTTATTAGAAAGGATAGTAGATGATATTACTACTTTAATGATAGAGGAGTAGATATGTTGGTGGTTATAGCAAATGATTTACCGCCGGCTGTGAGGGGCCGAATGAAGTTGTGGTTTGTAGAACCCAAGCCGAATGTATTTGTTTCCGGAGTAAAAGATGCGGTAGCAGATGAGGTTGTAGATTATTTATTTAGCAATTGTCCACTGGGTTCTGGATTAATAATTTTCCAAAAAATATCTAAACCTCCTGGATATAAGATTAGGACATTGGGGTTTACGGAGAAGGCACTATGTTTAATGACTGGATTGCAGTTGGTCAAAGAAAAAGAAGCATTGTTCTTTGACAATAAGGAGGTAGAAGATGCTTAGATATATGCTATATATTGTAGCTCATTAGCGTGTATCACACAAGATATTGCTGTTGTCCCCACACACGTGGGGGTGTTTCCATCTAAATTCCCAGATGGACTAAATTCTTTAAGTTGTCCCCACACACGTGGGGGTGTTTCTGCAAAAATTTACGGCAATGCAATGATTTATGAGTTGTCCCCACACACGTGGGGGTGTTTCTACTTTTGCGAAGAATAGTACGATTGAAAAGAAGTTGTCCCCACACA
>Ga0256842_1001822_pt1 | contig 16355 bp, 16 predicted proteins | sample 4559240metaG_FD_185973 | JGI IMG/M metagenome (GOLD analysis project Ga0256842, IMG submission 185973) | Hydrothermal vent microbial communities from Guaymas Basin, Mexico - 4559-240 | ecosystem: Environmental > Aquatic > Marine > Hydrothermal vents | place: Mexico: Guaymas Basin | collected...
TGTCCGATGGCACACCAAAAGGCGTTTCCAGCTTGACTTCACGAACATCAGTCAATCCTTCGATTTCATAAAGACCGCTACCACCGATAACCCCAACAACCGGCTGTGTCATACTCAATAGTCCTCCTATGTCATTTGATCGACTGCTCAAGCGAGCAGTATTTTATCGAGCTTCCCCTTCAACTGACCACAGGCCGCTGATATATCCTGCCCCTTGCTCGCCCGCAGCGTCGCCACAATATCACGTTGCAGCAGGTAAGTCTGAAAGGTTTTTATCGCTTCTTCGCCAGGTGCCTTGAAATCGGCCCCGTCGTGCTCATTATAAGCGATCAGATTTACTTTGCAGCGAACCCCGTGAAGCAGCTTGACCAGCCGTTTCGCATCAGCAACGGAGTCATTCAATCCTCCGAGAAGAATATATTCAAACGTCACCCGTTGCCGGGTTGTCTGAACATACTCCCGACACGTTGCCATCAGTTCACTTAACGGATAACGCTGATTAATCGGCATCAGTTGGTTGCGGACGTCATCGGTTGTTGCATTGAGAGAAACGGCAAGATTCACTTTAATCCGGCGGCTCAGTTCCATAATTTCAGGAACCAGCCCACAGGTCGATAACGTCACCCGCCGTGTCCCATACCCGAGTCCGTCGTCAAGATAGAATATCTGCAACGCTTTAACGACATTATCCAGATTATGCAGCGGCTCCCCCATCCCCATCAGGACAATATTACCAACCGGGCCATCGACCAGAGCGGCACACACTTGATTAACAATCTCTTCGGTGCGCAGATTGCGTGTCAGACCGAAGGTTCCCGTCATACAGAACTGGCAGCCCATCGCACAGCCGACCTGGGTTGAAATACACAATGTCGCCCGATCCTCATCCATCGGGATACGTACCGCCTCGACCGATTCACCATCGTCCAGACGAAACAGGTATTTGCGTGTCCCATCCTGGCTGGTTTCAACAACTTCAGGTTGCCACGAAGAAATGACTGCCTGCTCAGACAATTGCTGGCGAAATTGTTTCGCCAGATCGGTCATATCCGAGAAATCGGTGACATGACGCTGATAAATCCAGCGGAGGATCTGTTTGGTACGATATTTCTCTTTACCGAACGAAGAGAGAAACGCCTCCAGTTCTTCACGGTTTAAACTCTTCAGATCGATTTTTTCTTTATTCAAGGAAACCTCTTTTTTGTAACGACCATTTAACAACACAAAAAGCCCTCCGGAATATTACCGAAGGGCTTTCTGAGAAACAAGCTTCATTTAACGGAGAGGGTTTAAAGCAGTTCCAGACCGTTGAAGAAGTAACCAAGCTCAAATGCAGCGGTTTCAGGAGCATCGGAACCGTGAGTTGCATTCTCTCCGATGTTGCTGCCAAACTCTTTACGCAGAGTTCCTTCAGCAGCTTCAGTCGGGTTGGTTGCCCCCATCAGATCACGCCACTTGGCGATTGCGTTTTCAGCTTCGAGAGCCATAACGATACACGGGCCACTGCTCATGAAGTCGGTGAGTTCACCGAAAAATGGACGCTCACTGTGAACAGCGTAGAAACCTTCAGCTTCGACTTTACTCATGTAGAGTTTTTTCAAGCCGACAACGTTGAAACCTTCAGCATAGATACGGGCAAGAATTTTTCCGGCAGATCCGGCGGCAAAGGCATCAGGCTTGATAATTGCGAATGTTCTTTCCATGGTATTTCTCCTTGTTTTTTATATCATTTGATCGAGGCGGGTTCTATCACTCACACTGAGACGTGTCAAGAATTTAACCTTCAGATTCAGCTAATTCCACCAGCAACGGGATCACTTTACGTAATGCATGACCACGGTGACTAATCCGATTTTTTATTTCAAGCGAAAGTTCTGCTGTTGTTTTACCGTATTCGGGAACCAGAAACAGGGGATCGTAACCAAAACCATCCTCACCCCGGGCGCTACGTAGAATCACCCCCGAAATCTGGCCATCATAGGTTTCACAACGACCATCCGGCCATGCCAGAGCCACAACACAATGGAATGCGGCCTGACGCTTAGCGTCCGGGACACTGTCCATTACGTTGAGGAGCTTGGCGTTGTTGGCCGCGTCATCACCCTGCTCACCGGCATAACGGGCTGAGTAGACTCCCGGAGCACCGTTAAGAGCATCGACAACCAGTCCGCTGTCATCCGCAAGGGTCAGATAACCACTGAACTTAGCCATTTCGCGGGCTTTTTTCTGCGCATTCAGGGTAAAGGTGTCACCATCTTCGATAACTTCGGGTGGATTATCAAGCTGATCCAGTCCGATGATTTCGATAGCGGCGCCATCCAGAAGGCGTTTTATCTCCTTCAGCTTCCCTTTATTCCCCGTTGCAACAAGCAGCTTCATAGGGCTGAATCCAAGGACTGCTGCTGTAAGTCCTTCAACTGGGCACAGCCATCAAGGGCAAGATCGCGCAAAGCATCAAGTTCTTCCAGAGAGAATGGTTCTTCTTCTGCTGTTCCCTGCACTTCAACAAACTTTCCTGAACCGGTGATGACAAAGTTCATATCAACATCAGCTGTTGAATCCTCTGCATAGTTCAGGTCAAGGAGTGGGACGCCACCGACAATCCCGACACTGATCGCAGCGACACTATCTTTGAGCGGCATGTGTTTCAATTTGCCCTGTTCGACCAGCCCTCTCAATGCATCGTACAGCGCAACATAGGCCCCGGTAATCGATGCGGTGCGGGTTCCACCGTCGGCCTGAAGAACATCACAATCGATCTGAACAGTGATTTCACCTAGGGCATCAAGATCAGTGACTGCCCGCAAAGAGCGACCAATCAACCGTTGAATTTCCTGAGTCCGACCGGAGATTTTCCCTTTAGCTGCTTCACGCATTGAGCGGGTATGAGTCGCACGGGGCAGCATACTGTACTCAGCTGTCACCCAGCCACGCCCCTGACCGCGCATAAACGGGGGAACCCGCTCTTCGACCGAAGCATTACACAGGACCTTTGTCTCGCCGCAACAAACCAGAACTGAGCCTTCAGCATAACGGGTAAATTGACGCTGAAACGTGATGGGACGTAATTGATCGGTCTGGCGAGCGTCACCACGCTGAGAATTATTTGATGTCATCTGACTTCTTTCCTGCCTGTTTAGCAAAATTGTAAACGCCCGAATAAAGGGCTTTAACCAGTTTATCCTGATATTCAGGAGTCTGCAGCAATTGCGACTCCTCCGGGTTGTTCAAAAAACCAAGTTCCACCTGGACTGTGGGGAGATTTCCCCGCCCCAGGGAAAGACGTGACGAATGAAAGATTCCCCGCACTTCAATACCATTTTTTTTCAGAACTGTCGCAAGTGATTCCGCCAGCAACAAGCTGTCACTTTTTTCAACAACATCGACCGAATCGGTCGCTGTCACCATCGAAACATTTTCAGGACGAATAAACAGACTGACACCCTGCAGATCCGGGCTGAAACCCGCCTGGGCATGAAGTAACAACCAAACATCAACCCCTTCTCGGGCCGCTGTCTGGAGTCGTTGTTCCATCGTCAGTTCATAATCACCGTCCCGACTCAAATAGATCGGGATCCCCAGTTTCATTTTAAGCTGCTTTGCCAATTTCTCGGCAACAGCAAGATTGAGCTGTTTCTCTTTATAGCCCGAAGGAGCAATAACCCCGGTATCAAGACCACCGTGTCCGGGGTCGATGGCAACCGCCCGCAGTAACGCATCTCCCTTGTTGCCCTTCTTGTTCAGCAAAAAGGCAAATAGCTTATCCAGAGTACTTTGTTTCTTTGCTTCAACATTGTCATTGGCAGGATCGAGATTCCGGAAATAGATGGACTGCCCCGTCAGCTGGGCTAACTGATTCAGGATAAAACTATCGGTAATCCGCAAACGCCCATCGATAAAACGCGGCTTTTCCTTCAGCGGATAGAACTCATCGCCTAATCTCAAGTAACCGCTTGCCGGGGAAATTTCAGCCCAGCCATATTTCGTCTTAATCCGGAATTTATGGTTAATCGAATCCCAATGCCCCGTCAAACCAACAGCATCGAGGGTGTCTTCAATCGCAACATAGGGGATTCCGTCCTGTTGATAGACATCTTCAATATGGACGGGATCTTTACCATGCAACGCGACATCAACGGCAGCAAAAGCCGAAGTGACTGATAAAAGCAATAGCAATAGAATAAGAACAATAAAACGCATGCTGACTCCCTGAAAACAGGCTGTTTATAGCCCAGCCGCTGTACCGCTGTCAATTGACGGTGGATAAATCAATCTAGACAAGAGGCTCTCCAGCAGGCTGTTCAAGCCCTAAGGCTTGAAACATTCTCTCGATAAGCAATTGCTCAAGTTCCTGCTGTGATTGAACATCATCACTCATGTCGCGAATCTGCCCTCCGGCAATCATGCCGTGACCACCCGCAGTTCCCAGCCCGGCAATCACTTCCTGAATGATTGCCCCGAGGCTGGCATCAGGATTCAACGAACGCATCGACAGAAGTTGGGTCCCTTGATACCACCCCATCCCCAGAACGTAATCGACCCCATTCTGGCGTAACAGAAAATCGGCGAGTTCCGCCACCAGATCGGGATTAGAAATTTTATGCAGATTAAACACCAGAACCTCACCGTAAACCGTAGCATTGTCAATAGCCGTACGGAATGCAGAAAAATAGTCCCGCGGAACAGGAGGATGGATAATATCGAAAAGAATCCGGTTGTTGGATAACGGTAACAGCTTCAGATACGCTTCACGATCAGCTTTTGACCATTCACGACCCAGATCCTGAGTCTCTGATTTAATGGCGTAGAACAGCCCGGTTGCCAATCGGGTATTGATCGATACCTCCTGTTTATTGAGATATTCATAGAGGATTGTCGCCGAGGCACCGTACTCTTCCCGGACATCAAACCAGCAGACATCGCTGTGATCATTTTTCTGTAAATGGTGATCGATCACAATCTGTACAGGGTGATCATCGGGGAGTGAATTGTTCCCCGCACGCGGCTGGGTATCGACCAGGCAGGTCACAGCAAACTGACTTAAGTCCAGGCCACTCAACGGGACCAGAGGGATTTCGAGAGATTCAACCATCTCCCTGTTTTCACTTCTGCCGATCACACCACCATAAGCGAGGACAGCATCCTGACCCGTTTTCATCAAAAACAAATGGCGCAGTGCAACTGCTGCAGCAAGAGAATCAGGGTCGGGGTTATCGTGCCCGACAATCAGAATTTTACCACGACCGCGCAGCCACTCGATTAATTCCCCGATAGTTTCGGTTCCCGGGGAGACACCCAAACAGTTGGTGGGCGGTGAAACAACAGCAGAATCGCTATGCACAGTAGACCCTCCGGCATAAAAAAGAACCATTGAACAAAATGAGGCGTTCAGGCATGGACAACTTCGACACCATCATCTGTTAAACTTTCCAATCCGTCAAGAATCCCCCAGGGCGACGTTTCAACCGCGATCACCGGACACTGCAACAGATCAGCCAACTCGCTGATATCGAGGTCATCGAGCAATAAACTTCCCTGATCCCTGAACATCACAGCGGGGAGAATCACACCGTCACCCAAATCGAGAGGTTTAAGCTGCTCCAGAAGATCGACTCCGGTAATCAAACCGGCAACGGTCACATCAGAACCAAAAAAGCGGTTTTCGATTGCAACAACAATCAGTTCAACAGTTGTTTTCTTCCCCAACTCCTTGGCAAACACTTCGAGTTCTGGGTTAAAGGAAACCCCTGTAACCAGTATGACCTTTTTGAGATCCAGTTCTTCCGCTTCGGCAAGGACCTCGTCGATCTGTTGACGAAACTGCAGGATCATCCCAACACCATTTTCTATCTGCGGGAAATCTTCATAACTTGAAACATCCGGAAATGGCTGTTTTGCCAGCAGATAAAATTCATCGGCAGCAAAAACAAAACGGGCCCCATAGCGTTCTAAAAAATCAGTCTGAAAGCGATGGATAAGGTTGAGGCTGGCAACGGCATCATCCTGGCTGACAGGCTGTAATTTCGGCAAACGCAGGCGGTGTTTCGTCAAACCAACCGGGACGACCGCGAGCGAAAGAATGTTTGGATAAAAATGAGACAGATCCTTCATTGTCTGGCGCAACGCGTCGCCATCATTCAATCCCGGACACAGGACAATCTGACAGTGGAGTTCGATTCCGGCAGCTGTCAACCGCTCAATCAGCGGCAGAATTTCCCGGATATCGACACCCAGCAACTGCCTACGCAGAGTGTGATCAGTTGCATGGACAGAAATATACAGCGGTGAGAGTTGATCATGAATAATACGCTGCAGATCCGCCTCATCCAGGTTTGTCAGGGTCATATACGAGCCATAAAGATATGAAAACCGGTAGTCCTCATCCTTGATATAAAGCGTCCGGCGCATCCCCTTAGGCAGTTGATGAACAAAACAGAACTGACACTGGTTACCACATTGACGGGGTTGCGGATGCTCGACGCTCAGCCCGAACTCTTCCTGAGGCTCTTTTTCAAGATCAAGCTCCCACAGTTCGCCATCACTCCGCAAAACCTCAAGGGTGAGGCGCTCTACCTCAATATGACGGTGGTAATCGACCAGATCATTAATATCGTGATTGTTGATGGAGAGAAGTCTGTCACCGGCAAGAAGACCAAGTTCTGCGGCATAACTTTCAGGTTCAACTGATTCAATTTTTATCATCGACCATCTATCCTTTTTAAAATCGGCCAAACCTTTTGCGACGGGACATTATACAGGGGCTGTACGACAAACAGCAAGGGCGGCACCATCGGCACCGCCCTTTAAAAACTTACTCAATAATAACCGGGAGGTTAATCGCGTCCACCATGCAAGCGGAAGCTACCATCAGCTGAGGTTATTGAACTAACAGCATGCTTGTACACAAGAACATCGCCACCGCATTCTGCTAAAATACAAAAACTGTCAAATGACTTGATGTACCCCTCCAGCTTTTCCCCGGTCATCATCACAAGAGTCACCTTGACCCGCTCTTTACGAGCCTGATTCAAGTACTGATCCTGAATATTGAATGGTGATTTCGGCATGTCCACTCCTTTACTAAAGTAAAAAATTATCAATAGATTGTATTACTCTACCAGACTTGTTTGAGGAATCAACCCAAATAATGTCAGTTTCTTTACTAAACCATGTCAATTGCCGCTTCGCATATTGACGCGTAAATTTTTGAATATCTTCAACCATCTCGTCAGGAGTTATCTCATTCTTTAAAAAGCGAAGAACTTCTCGATATCCGAGCGTTTGTAATGCTTTAAGGGTGAAAGAATATTGGTCAACCAGCTGCGTCACTTCGTCAATGAAGCCACTCTCAAGCATCTGAAGTGTCCGTTGATTGATCCGGGTATAGAGATCGTCACGAGAAAAGGACGGGGCAAATTTAAGAACCCGATATGGCTGATGTAAAAAACGATGCTCGGCCTTGAGCTCGGACATACGCCTGCCGCTCAAAGTATAAACTTCAATTGCCCGGACAATCCGTACCGTATTATTGGGGTGAATCTCATCCGCAGCGACGGGATCAACTCGTTGGAGTTCCCGATAAAGGGTTCCCGCGCCACCCGATTCTTCACGTTGGTGGAGTTCAGACCGCAGAGCAGGATCACCGGTCGGAAGATCAGCCAGACCGCCAAGCAACGCACGGATATAAAGTCCGGTTCCACCCACAATACATGGAAGATTCCCCCGAGCGGAGATCTCCTGAATCAAAGGGCGGGCCTGATCAACAAATTCAGCGACAGAAAATTCCTGATCAGGATCGATCAGATCAATCATGTGATGGGGAGCAATAGCCCGTTCTACAGCCGTTGCTTTAGCTGTACCGATATCCATCTGACGATAAACCTGACGTGAATCAGCAGAGATTATTTCAAGCGGATAACGATCTGCAAGTGACAGCGCCAATGATGTTTTTCCCGACCCCGTCGGACCGCAAAAGACCAGTACCGGAAGCTGTTGTTTTTCTGAATCAGCCATTATTGCCGCCGGAACATTCGCTCAATCTCGGTTAAGGTCAATCGCTGCATCACCGGACGACCGTGAGGACAGTTTGCCTTGAAATCGATCAGATCCAACTCGCTAAACAACGCTTTGATTTCGGCAGTCGATAACGCCTGATTGGCCCTAATCACACTGTGGCACGCCATCAGGATTAGAATATCATCAATCGATTCACGCAATTGCCCGGTACGACCAACCCTCTCCAGTTCAAGAGCGACATCAACGACCAGCTTGACGGCATCATGATTTGTGAGCAGTTGCGGGATTGCTTTCAATGCAAACGATTTTCCGCCAAAGGGCTCAATCTCAAACCCCAAAGTTTCCAGTTCATGACGATGATCGGTCAAAGCAGCGGCACTGTTAAAATCGAGTTCCAAAACTTCAGGAAACAACAATGTCTGGCCGGGAATCTCCCCTGCAGAATAGGCGTGGCGCAGTTTTTCAAAACCAACCCGCTCGTGAGCAGCATGCTGATCGATCAACACTAGGTCGTCACCATCCTGACAGAGAATATAACTTTGGTGGTACTGACCAAGAATCTGCAAGCCGGAAAAGAAGCCGGCGGCAGTACTACCCGGAAGAATATACTGTTGAGGCTTTTCAGGAGTGCCCTTTTCGACTGGAAGATCTCCTTCAGGAACACCATTCGGTGCTATCGAAACCGGTGCGGTGGGCTCAGGCCCGGACGCAGAATTTTCACGAACAGTAAATGTACGGTTAGATTCTGCCACGGGTTGATAATTCACCGGTGAAGAGGCAACTGTTCCGAAAGCGACTTCCTCTGCCGGTTTATTCAACCACTCTGCCGGCTTGAGAGTCTGCTGTAAGCTGGTTGCGATAAAATCGTGAACGAGGGACTGATCACGGAAGCGTACCTCATGTTTGGTTGGATGAACATTCACATCAACAAGTGCCGGATCGATGTGGAGAAACAACACCACAACCGGATAACGGCCCTTCATCAATAAGTGGCGGTAACCATCCATCACCGCATGCTGAACAACCCGGTCACGGATATAGCGGCCATTGATAAACGTGTAAATGTGAGATGTCGCCGAACGTGTCAGCTGCGGCTGTGAAATCAATCCACTCAGTGACAAATCATCCCCGGCAGATTTATCGAGTGGCAGCAGATCCCGCAACAGCGAGCGCCCCAGGAGGGCAGCGACCCGTTCCCGAATTCCCTTTTCACGGCGTAGTTCGAGCATCATCCGATCGTTATGTTTCAGTTTAAAGCTGACCGCCGGGTTAGCAAGAGCCTGCTTGGTAACAACATCAGCAGCATGACCCAGTTCCGTTTGCTCCTTGCGGAGGAATTTCTTTCGAGCCGGAAGATTGAAAAACAGGTTTCTAACTTCGACAACTGTTCCACGAGGAAGACCCAGTTCTTCAACCGTCTTGATCTTTCCCCCTTCAGCATAAATCTGCTGACCAAGACCATCATCACTGGCGCATGTTTTCAATCGCAATCGCGATACCGAAGCGATCGATGCCAACGCTTCGCCGCGAAAGCCAAGGGTACTGAGAGCGAACAAATCCTCATCGGTTCTGATTTTACTTGTTGCGTGACGTTCAAAGGAGAGCAAAGCATCCTGCCGACCCATGCCACAGCCATTGTCGGTAATCCGAATCAGCCGTTTTCCGCCCGCTTCCAGCTCAATGAGGATATCTGTCGCTCCGGCATCGAGAGAATTTTCAAGTAATTCTTTCACCACCGATGATGGACGCTCAACAACTTCCCCAGCCGCTATTTTATTGCATAGTTCTTCAGGAAGAACTCGAATTTTTGTTTCCATGACACTCATTATGACTTTTCAGCTAAAAAAAAGATAGCGGTCAGAGACATCTCCAACCGCTATCGTATTTAACTTTCAGGACCAGGGGTTATAACGGACTATTTTCCTTCAAGCCCGTCAAAGATAACCTCAATATCGTCAAACTCATCTTCATCGTCCTGCTCCTGTGGAACCTCCGGCACATCTGAAGCAAGAGTTAACCCGACCGACGCGAGACCAAGATCTTCCGCAACATTGTTGATAATTTCAGCGGTCACTTCTGTCCCGTGACGCAAATATGTTTCAAACAAAGCGTTGTCGCAGATCGTATTGATTAAACGGGGAACCCCGCCAGAGTGTTTATGGATCAGAGCGAGGGCATCAGCACAGAAGGGAGACCCTTCGCTACCGGCAACCTGCAACCGATGCGTCATATAGGCACGTGTCGCATCAGCCGAAAGAGGTTTGAGAGTGTACTTAAAAGCGACCCGCTGAGCAAGCGGGGGATCAAGTTTCATCACATTATCAAGTTCAGGAAGACCGAAGAAAATGATATTGATCAGTTTTTTATCCGGGATCTCCAGGTTGAGAAGCCCACGAAATTCTTCCATTAACTCACGTGATTGCAGCATCTGTGCTTCATCAATCAGAACAACCGCTTTACGTCCCTGACGCTCGATTTCAAGCAGACGTTCATAGAGCTGCTTCAACATCTTCAACGGACTGATTTCGGGGTTCTTCACCCCAAGCTGCATACAGATCCGTGACATGATCCATTCAGGCGTAATCGCCGAGTGAATCATAACCAGCAACGATGATTCGTATTTTTCACAAGGCAGGTTGTCGAGCATTCGCCGGGCTAAAGTTGTTTTCCCGGTTCCGACACCCCCGACCAGAACAGCAAGGCCTTTATCGCTATCAACAGAATATTTTAGGCGCAACAGAGCCTGATTGTGCTGCTCGCTGTCAAAATAGAATTTATCGTTCGGAGCGTTTGAGAATGGTTCGCGCTCAAAGTTAAAATGATCCGTATACCCCATGGAAACTCCACAAAAAAGCGGCTAAACACGCTACAGAAACGAAATTCGGTCTTTCTTTTCCTCAAAATTGAAGGACGATTCATCCGCAATTCCCAAAGCCGACTGCAACTCCTGAATTTTGTCCTTCACATCACGATAGTTACTGTCCTGAGAAAAGACATCCTGATAACTGGCCAGTGCATCATGAGCACGGTCGGCACGCTCGTAAAGCAGACCAAGTTCATAACCAAGGTTCAAACGCTGGATATCTTCAAGATGCGAGGACTCTAAAGCCTGCTTAAACATCTGTTCAGCATTTTCATAGTCCCCCTTATCGGAGTAGCTGAGACCCTTTAAAGTCTGGCAATCGACATAGCGTGAAGGCTCTTTTTCAGCCTTTTCAAATTCACTGATTGCATCATCCAAAAGACCCATCTCACGATATGCAATCCCAAGATTGTAATGAGATTCCATGTCATCAGCAGCAATCTGCTCATCAACATCGGTCTTAAAAACTTTCTTCTCGCTATTCCCTGATGCGTCTGTCTCTTCAGCCCCAAAATCAAAATCGATATCACCAAAAAGATTCTCAACCGGAGCTTTTTCAGCCGCAGGCTGAGTTTGCTCCTGATTCAACATTGACTCTATTTCGGCAAGTTTTTGCTGGCACTCTTCACAATCCGGTTCATAGGCCAGAATTGCTTTACACAACTTTTCTGCCTCAGCATATAACCCCTGCTGCAAGTAGAATTCAGCCTCTTCAAGATCGGCCTGCAAATTGTGTTCTACAGCTGCCGCAGGAGCTTCTGCGGGGCTGTCATCTTCCATATCAAATGAGAACTCAAGATCATTGGAGGTATTAGCACCAAGGTCGAAACTATCATCGATATCAAGCTCTATCACTGCATCACTATTGGAAGAGTTATCTTCGGCAAGATCGTCCTCTAACGTCGATTCAAGTTGTAAATCAACATTTTCGTCCTCAACGATATCAAAGGTCAGATCATCGCTCTCTTCTGCAAGATCAAGAGTATTCTGATCAATGATGATATCTTCCTCTGCCGAACCGAGAAGCGAATCGGACAGTGTCTCACCAATAATCGGTTCTTCGGGCTCATCTTCCTGCTCAGAGATGATATCGAGAAGCTTATCGCCTTCACCGGTGAGCTCGTAGATGGAGTCAAGGGTCTGCATAACAACAGAGTTGTCAGCTAATTTTTCTTTCAGAGTTTCATAATATTCGGTCAAGTGATCAAGGCGATCAGCCTTCAGGAAGGTATCTTTCCACTCTTCAAGTTCATTGAGGGCATCATCATAAGAGCCGCTATCAATTTCACACTTGATCAGTGCTTCACGAATATCGAGGTCTGTTGGATCCTTTTCAAGCAGCCTCTGGTACGCGCTGCACGCCTGTGGCCACTTCTTCAGATCGGCATACCCCCGGCCTAACAATCGTAGTAAATCAGGATCACCAGGTTTCTCCTTGAGGAGATTCTCGAGGATTGTCACGCCCCGGTTGTAATCGCCCTTCTCATAAAAAGCGAGGGCAAGCCCCATCTGCAATTTATTGTTCTTGGGGTAAAGGGGAAGAAACATTTTATACAGTTTGAAAATTTTATCGAAATCGCCTTTTTCACTCAGGATTTCAAGGACCGACTCAAGTTCAGTATATCCCTCATCCTTACGATCGTTATTCGCATAAACTTCAGCAAGCTTCACCCGGACATTGAGATTATTGAGATCGAGATCACGCATTTTCTCGAGGGTCTTGATCTCATCTGCAATCATCCCGTTGCGACCGTAATAATCGACCAGATTACGGTACTCAGCCATCGCGTTGCCAATCAGTCCCTGCTTCTCATTCAACTCGGCAAGACGACTGAATAGCGAGACCTGGCTGGGATCAAGGCGCTGCATCTGCTTATAAATAGCAATCGCTTTCAGGTAGAACCCGTTACTGGAAAAATATTTGGCGATTGACTCGTACTGTTCGTAAGCCTCGGTATTTTTATTGATCCGTACATAGAGTTCTGCAAGCTTTTGTCGTGAACGGACATCGACGGGATCAAGCTCGACAATTTTAGCGTAGTCCTTTATTGCCTTAGCAACCTGTTTTTTCTTCAGGTTCTTTTGTGCCGACTCAAGTAATTTATCTTTATTCGTTGCCAAAAAAGACTCCCCAAAACATGCTATTTTATTGAAAATTCAGTCTAAACGATACGCGAACAGAGCTCTTTCTGTCAAGAAAAGCCGCCCTACAACGAGGGCTTTCTTATCTTATTAGAAACAACTCAGGGACGCAGAATAGCACACTTCAAAAACAAAGAACAATAATTAAATATATTTTATCTTCACCGTTTTAAACGCGCTATTTCCTGATTATCAAGGAATCGATATTTGCCGGTGTCCACACCATGCAGGTCAAGAAAACCCAGTCGAATCCTCTTAAGTCGAACCACCGACAACCCCAGAGATTCACACATCCGGCGAACCTGCCGGTTCTTCCCTTCATGGATTGTTAATTCGAACCAGCAATTCAACCCGACACGGCGAACAATTTTAACTTTTGCCGGGGCAGTTTTGCCGTCATCCAGAGTCATCCCGTGCTCCAGCTTTTTAATCATCTCCGGTGACAGACCACCACGCACCTTGACAAGGTAGGTCTTATCAACATGCTGGCTTGGATGACTAATTTTCTGCGCTAATTCACCATCATTGGTCAACAACAACAACCCTTCAGTATTGTAATCAAGTCGCCCGATGGGGAAAAGTCGCTGAGGGATATCATCAACTAGATCGATAACCAACCGACGATTTTCAGGATCATTCAAGGTCGAAACGTAGCCACGCGGCTTATTCAGAAGAACCGTTACCTTTTCTTCTGCCACTGACAGTAACTGGCCATTGACCTCGACTTGATCAACTGCAAGGTCAGCACGATCCCCCAACTGTGCAGGTTTGCCATTCACCAGGACCGCCCCTGCTTCAATCCACTTTTCCGCCTGCCGTCGCGAAGCCAATCCAGCCCGGGAAATCAATTTCTGTAATCGTATCGCTGCCATCTAGTTTTTATCCTCGAGTTGTGCTGGTTCTAAAGGCTCAGCTTCAATCATTTCCGGATCAAGAGCCGTAAATTCTTTGAGTGTTGGCAAATCCTTCAAATCACGCAAACCAAACAATTCCAGAAAATGGCGGCTGGTCCCGTACATTAAAGGGCGACCGGGAACATCTTTTTTACCGAGAATCCGCAGGAGATTTTTATCCAACAAAGTTTTCATGACACCACCCGAATCGACGCCACGCAGGAACTCGACTTCAGCCCGCGTCGCCGGCTGGCGATAAGCGATAATTGCCAGAGTTTCCAATGCAGCCCGCGATAAACGTGTTGCACGATCTTTCGCCAGCTGTTTCAACCATGGGCCCATCCCTTCAACAGTCCGGAATTGGTAACCACCAGCGACTTCAGCCAGATAAAAACCGCGCCCTGCGGGTTGATAATCGCTCAACAGTGATTCAACGGTCTGCTTAACCTGTCCACGCGGCTGCTCGGTCAGGGTCGTTAAACGATCGAGAGAGAGCGGTGTTTCTGCTGCAAAAATGAAAGCTTCTATCACTTGTCGCAAGTTATCCATATGCCAGCAGATCCTGTTCAGGAGAAAGGGACGGCAGTTGATCAGCAGGGACCGCAAGGGTCAGCCATATTTCACTGAAATCATCAACCTGATCAATCTTGACAATACGTAATTTGACCAGCTCCAACGTCGCCAGAAAAGTAACAATCAATTCAAGTCGCCCCAATTTTCCGGGAAAGATTTCTCTAAAAGAAAGCCGCTTTTTCTCGGCTAGTCGGTGACTGATCTGTGCAACATAGTCGGCGACCGATAATGATTCCCGGACAACCTCATGAAATACTTCAGGAGGCTTATCTTTGAAGAGGCGGTGAAAAGCATCAGCCAGTTGGTAAACACCAATGGCGACGTCATCACTCATATCGTCGCCGTCGAGAATATTTGACAATTGAAATTGACTGGTAAAAACATCCCGTTCAAGCTGAGGCAGCTGCTGGAACATTTCAGCAGCATCTTTGTAGCGCTGATATTCAAGCAGCCGCCGCACCAGCTCAGCACGTGGATCTTCATCCTCGGCTTCCAGCTCGTCATTAATAGGAAGGAGTAACCGGGACTTGATGTGGATCAGTGTTGCAGCCATCAGTAAAAATTCACCGGCGATATCGAGATCCAGCTGTTTCATCTGATCAATGATGTTGAGATACTGCTCGGTAATTTCAACAATCCGGATATCGTAGATATCCATCTCGTGGCTTTTGATCAAATGGAGCAGCAGGTCAAGAGGGCCGGTAAAATTTTTGAGATGAATTTCAATCGCCATAAAGCACAGCTTTGCGTGAAAAGAAGCGGAGAAGCCCCCTGCCGGTGGAACATTTAATGACCGAATAGAAAGCGAATTGCCTGTTCAACCTGATGAATTTGGTTCCCGGCAAGAAAAACGACCAGTATATTGATAATCGGCCCCAAAACGTATGACCAGACATCGGTAAAAAACACCAGAAACAGGATCAGGACAAAACCAAACGGTTCAAGACGACTTAGCTGTAACGCCTGCCGCTCGGGAAGAACACCAATCAGAATTCTGCCGCCATCAAGAGGCGGAACCGGAATAAGATTGAAGGTTCCCAGTAGAGCGTTGATATAGAGGCTGAAACCGGCCATCATTTTCACCGGCACAGTGACCTGTGCATAGATATGTGATTCTGCAAGTGAGGTGGCATCAAGCAACCCCAAACCACGCAACACGAGTGCTGAGAGTGCTGCCAACAGAAAATTGGTTGCCGGACCTGCTAGCGCAACCCAGACCATATCGCGGCGGGGCCGACGGAAATTCCCCGGATTCACCGGCACCGGACGGGCCCACCCGAAACCGAAAATAAAAATGGCAATTGTCCCGATGGGATCGAGGTGCTTCAAAGGATTAAGCGTCAGGCGACCAAGGAATCGCGCTGTCGGGTCACCGAACTGTTCAGCGATATACCCATGAGCCACTTCATGAAGGATAATCGCCAACAGTGCCGGCACCAACATAATGGCAATTTTTGATACAATTTCATCCATTTAAAACATATAACTCCACAAAAAGAAGGCTAACAACAGCCTTTCAGTTTAATCGACATCGATTTTCCGGTCAACATCACGTGGTACCGTCGGTGAGGGAGAAGTGGTTCTTAACCAACTCGATTTCATCCTGCCGGGTTCGCACGTCACCATTTAACTGTGCCTGCAACAAAAATTTAAATATCTGCTGGAAAATACGTCCCGGCGGGTAACCTAGAGAAATCAGATCATCACCGGTTAAAATGATCTTTTTCTTACGCAAATCGGTTATATAAAGAGAAATCCACTTACGGAAACGCTCATTTTTACTGCGTGCCATCAAATAGAGGATTGTCTCAATCGAAAAACCTTTGAACCATAAATAAATATCACTATTTTGGGGTTCGTGACTTTTG
>Ga0256842_1001823_pt1 | contig 16347 bp, 28 predicted proteins | sample 4559240metaG_FD_185973 | JGI IMG/M metagenome (GOLD analysis project Ga0256842, IMG submission 185973) | Hydrothermal vent microbial communities from Guaymas Basin, Mexico - 4559-240 | ecosystem: Environmental > Aquatic > Marine > Hydrothermal vents | place: Mexico: Guaymas Basin | collected...
TTCCATCCATCAAATTTTTGTACATAAGACATTTTTTCTTGTGGTGTATTGTATCCTGGTTTTGGCCAACCATATTTTACTATACCTTTGCCAGCTGGAGTTTTACATACCTTTACCATTTCATTAAAAAGATATACTCCATTTGGATCTTTTACATTTGATAAATCTTTTCCATTTAAAGATGGTTTTATAGGGTGCATTAACATTTTTGGTTGCATATCATTTACCCAAAAATATCCACTTTTTCCATATCTCATTTTAGATATAGATTCTAATGCTTTTTTTTGTAATTGTGCAGTAATATCAGATATATAAGCACCTGTTCCTATAATCCAATTATAAGGTTTAAATGTTTTTACAAAAGAAACTTTAGGTAGTTTTTTTCCATGTAAATTTTGTATATAATACACAAAACCTTCTCCCATTTTACCTTTTTGAACAAACTCATCCCAATGTTTTACACCCTTTTTACTTTTTCCTATAAGTTTAGCTTTTAGAGGATGCATTATAATTTTTGGTTCAAAGTCATTTATCCAAAAATATCCCATCTTTCCATAACGACTATTTTTTACTATATCTATTAATCTAGTTTTTAACTCTTTGTTGCTTAATTTACCTTTGTATTGGTCATAAGTAGCATTTAGTATACTAAAAACCTGATCCATATGTGCTCGTAAGTTTTTTTCAACCTCTTTTTTGACTTTATCTTTTGATGCTCGTTGATAAAAAGAATCAAGTGTTTTTACTGCTATTAAAACAAAGTTTTTAAGATCTTCTTGTTTTGTTTTGTAAGCTTCTTCTTTGTATGTTTTGATATTTTCATCTGAAATATTTGAGATTGTCATCAGTGCATTTACTGAGGAGATAATTGTAGAGATTATCACTATCCCAAACATCATAAGTAATAGTTTTGCCTTTATTGACACATTTTTCATAATTTACCCCTTTTTTATTTTTACCACATTATAACTAAATTTATATTAACTTAACTTTAGATTAAATCAATATATTTGTTAATTATTATTAAGATACATTAATATTACATTTTTGTCATTAAATTGTATTTTTTGATCATAGATGATCTGATACTCCTCATCACCTTTTCCAAGAACTAAAATAATAGGGTCTTTATAATTTTTAGATAAATCAATAGCTTTTTTTATAGCTTCTTTTCTATTTAACTCTATTGTTGTATTTGTAATATTATTATCTACACCTTTTAAGATATCTTCTATAATTTTGTCAGGGTCTTCAAATCTTGGATTATCACTTGTGATAATTGTCTCTTTAGAAAGTAATGATACAACTTTACCCATAGCTGGTCGTTTTGTTTTATCACGATCTCCTCCTGCTCCAAAAACAGTAATAATATCATATGATTCAAAATTTTGAAGTACCTGTTTTACTCCATCTACAGTATGTGCAAAATCAACTATAATGTATGGATTATAAGATATAACTTCCATTCGACCACTAACACCAGCAAAATTACTTGTAACTTCACATATCTCTTGTAATGGTTTTTTTGTAAGTAGATTTACACTTGCAATTGCAGCAGTAAGATTATAGATATTAAAAAAACCTATCATAGGTGAACTAAAACTAACAATATTTGAAAAATGTTGTAGTGCAATATGAAGACCATTTTTTAAACTATATGCTACAACTTTATATGTTGCTTTATGTTCAGCTCCATAAGCATAAATATTTTTCATTTTAAATTTTATATTTTTATCATCTTTATTTATTAGTTTCATACAATCATCATTAAAAAAGCTATTTTTTACATCTATATAGTTTTGCAAAGTTTTATGATAATCAAGATGATCACTAGTAATATTTGTATGTACTTTTAAATTAAAATCCAATCCCTCAATTCTATTTTGTTCAATAGCATGAGAACTTACCTCCATGATAAAATATTCACAACCATCTTGTTTTGCTTGAATAATATGATCAAAATTTTCTAATTGTACAGGTGTAGTTAGTGTGTATTCTTTTATTTTTTTATCATTAATAAAAAATCCTCTTGTACCTTGTAGTGCTACTTTATATCCAAGATCTAGTAAAAAAGAGTATATAGCTGCTGCTGTTGTAGTTTTGCCGTTTGTCCCTGTGATACCTACTATTTTTATATCGTTTATATCGATATATTCTTTTAGTTTATTAGTTTCTATAATCTTAGCACCATTTTTTATAGCCTCTTGTTCAAATCTACTATTTTCTTTTGATTTAACAAAATAGCTATTTTTTTGTATATCTTTTGAATTATCTGTAAAAATTTTATTTTTATAAGTTATTGTCACTTTGTATCTTCTTTTAGTTTTTCGTATAGTTGTGAAACATCTTGATCGTAGGTAAAAAATTCATTTACACCATCAAGATATTGATATGCTGTTGTTTTAAAATCGTTTTCTATTAAATTATTTATAAAATCAAGCAGCTCCTCTTTTGTAGTAATTGCTACTTTTGTACTAAACATTATATCTTCATAAGCTCTTTTAAATGATCCTCTATTTTTAACAAGATCAATAAAATCCTTATAATCAATAGCATTAAGAGTTTCTACACTTGTAGATGAAATATCTTTTAAAAGTTTCATCATAGCATCATTATCACCATCATAAGCATCTATAACCTCTTGAACAGTTTTAATAGCATTATCTCTATCTATATCTTTTGATAGTATAAAATAGTCAAATAAACTTTGAGCTTTTTTATCATTTTCATACCCTATATCACAAAATATACAATATAATCTATACTCTATATTTGAAGGGTCCATCAAACAAGCTTGAGAATATAAAAATATAGCTCTATGATACTGTTTAGTTATAAAGTATGCATGTGCTTCATCTAATATATAATCAATTTTAGTCATTTAATAATTCATCCTCCATACCTGGTAATACATTTATTACACCAATATTAGGATGAATAAACTCTTTTAAAGTTTTTTCAACAATAAATTTTAAGGTACTTCCACTAGCTGCACAACCATTACATGCTCCTTGAAGTTGAACATAAACTTTACCATCTTTTATTCTCATAAGTTCAATTGCTCCACCATCTTGAGCCATCATGGGTGCTATTTTTGTTTTTATTAGTTCTGATACTGGTTCTTGTAAATCTTCATCTGAAAATGGCATATTATTCATTTTGTAATCCTTGTATAGTTTTTATAAGGGAATTATATAAAAATAGTTCTTAAATACAACTATTACAAATTATTTGATAAAAATTGAATTATTAAATAAACTCATTATTTCCTTATTAAAAGGAAATAATACTTTGTAAAATATAACAAAAAGCCTATATAACTTGACTTTTTAATATAAAAAAGCTATAATCCGCGTCCATACATTGGTTAGAATAGTTAAATTTAATAAAATGAAGACTATTTCTAATGAGTTCTTTAAAGGAAAAAAAATGGAAAAAATTAGATTAAAGTTAAAAGCTTACGATCATAGAGTACTTGATCGTTCTGTTGCTTCAATAATTGAAGCTGTTAAAAGAACAGGTGCTGAACTAATTGGGCCAATTCCAATGCCTACAAAAATTAGAAGATACACTGTTTTAAAGTCACCACATGTTAACAAAGATGCAAGAGAGCAATTTGAGATTAGAGTTCATTCAAGAATGATAGACATCGTTTCTGCAACACCAGATACAGTTGATTCACTTATGAAACTTGATCTTGCTCCTGAAGTTGATGTTGAAGTTAGATCAATGGGTCAAGAGTAAAAGGAGTATATAGATGGAATTTATAGTTGAAAAAATCGGTATGAGCCGAACTGTTACTGTTCCTAGCATACCTGTTACACTTGTGAGAGTTGTTGATACTAAGGTATGTGAAGTAAATGATGGTAAAGCTATCGTTGCTTATAGTGATGGTAAAAAATTTAACAAAGCAATTGAAGGGCAACAAAAAAAATATAGTTTAAGCAAAGAATTTAACAGATTTGCTACTATTAATGTTGCAAATACTGAAGCTGGAGATATTGATACAGCTGCTTTAGAAGCTGGTAAAATTATCAAATCTACTTTTAAATCAAAAGGTAGAGGATTTGCTGGTGTTGTTAAAAGACATGGGTTTGCAGGTGGTAGAGCATCTCACGGACATAGAATGGGTAGAAGAACTGGTTCTATTGGTATGTGTGAATGGCCAGGACGAGTTATGCCAGGACAAAAAATGCCAGGACATTATGGTAATGTAAATATTACTCATAAAAATGAGATTGTATCTTTTGATGCATCTACAGGGATATTAGTTCTTAAAGGTTCAGTTGCTGGTGCAAATGGAAATTTAGGTAAAGTAAGGATGGCATAATGGGTAAATTAGTAGTATTAAATGAAAAATTTGAAAATGCTGGTGAATTAGCATTAGGTGAAAAATTTGAAGGTATAAACTCTCATAATTTACACTTATATGTAAAATCTTACTTAGCAGGACTTAGAGCAAATACAGCAAGAGTAAAAAATAGATCTGAAGTAAGCGGTGGTGGTAAAAAACCTAAAGCTCAAAAAGGTAGCGGTGGTGCTAGATGGGGTTCTAAAAGATCTCCTTTGTTTGTAGGTGGTGGACAAATTTTTGGACCAACAAAAAGAAACTATAACCAAAAAATAAATAAAAAACAAAAAGTATTAGCTTTAAGATATGCTATTAATGCACAAGCAGAAAAAAATGCTATTTTTGTAGTAGATTCAGTAAAAGTTGAATCTGGTAAAACTAAAGATGCAACTGCTATTTTAGGTAAATTAAACCAAAGAGATACACTAGTTGTAGTTGAAAATTTTGATGAAAAAACTTATTTAGCTTTTAGAAACATCAAAAATTGTTATGTGATTGAAAAATCAGAATTAAATGCTTATTTAGTAGCTGCTTACCATTCAATTTTAATTGAAAAAGCAGTAATAGATAGCTTATTATAAGAGGTATAAAAATGGCAGATATTACTGATATCAAATCGATTGTTTATACAGAAAAAACTATTGAGCTACAAGAAGATGGTGTAATTGTTGTACAAACAAGTACAAGAATGACTAAAAATAGTTTAAAAGAAGTATTTAAAGAGTATTTTGGAGTGACTCCAACAAAAGTTAACTCTTTAAGACAAAGTGGTAAAGTTAAAAGATTTAGAGGAAAAATTGGTTCAAGACCAGATTTCAAAAAATTCTATGTTACATTACCTGAAGGCGCTGAAATAGCGAATTTATCGGCATAAGGGAGTAGAGATGGCAATTAAGAAATTTAGACCAATTACACCTGCTAGAAGATTTATGTCTACTATGGAATCTTCTGATATTACTTCAAAACCAACAGTTAGAAGCTTACTTACAAGAGTAAAAGCAACAGCTGGTAGAAATAATAACGGACGAATTACATCTAGACATAGAGAAGCAGGAGCAAAAAAACTATACAGAATTATAGATTTTAAAAGAAATAAATTAAATGTTCCAGGTACTATTACAACTGTAGAATATGACCCATACAGAAACTGTAGAATCTGTTTAGTAAACTATGCTGATGGTGAAAAAAGATATATTTTACAACCTTCAGGTTTAAAAATTGGTGATGTTATAGCAGCAGCAGAGTCTGGGCTTGATATTTTACCAGGAAATGCTATGAAATTAGCAAATATACCTGTTGGTACTATGGTTCATAATATTGAATTAAAACCAGGACATGGTGGTCAAATTGCACGATCAGCTGGTGGATATGCTCAAGTTATGGGTAGAGAAGGAAAATATATTATTCTTAGACTTCCAAGTGGAGAGATGAGAAAAATATTAAGTACTTGTATGGCTACAGTTGGTATTGTAGGAAATGAAGATTTCTCAAATATGGTTGTTGGTAAAGCTGGTCGTCAAAGACACTTAGGTAAAAGACCACAAACTAGAGGATCTGCTATGAACCCTATTGATCACCCACACGGTGGTGGTGAAGGTAAAACTAACTCAGGAAGACATCCAGTAACTCCTTGGGGTATGCCAACTAAAGGTTATAAAACTAGAAAGAAAAAAGCTAGTGATAAATTAATCATTTCAAGAAGAAAGAAGTAAGGGTATAAGATGGCAAGAAGTATAAAAAAAGGTCCATTTATTGATGCTCATTTAGCTAAAAAAGTAAAAAAAGCTATTGAAAGTGGAGATAAAAAGCCAATCAAAACTTGGTCAAGAAGAAGTATGATTTTACCAGATATGATAGGTCTTACATTTACTGTGCACAATGGAAGAAACTTTGTACCAGTTATGATAACTGAAAATCATATTGGATATAAATTAGGTGAATTTGCACCAACTAGAACTTTTAAAGGTCATAAAGGTTCAGTACAAAGAAAGGTAGGTTAATAGAAGATGGGTAAAGCTACATTAAAGTTTATTAGAGTTTCTCCTATTAAATCAAGATTAATAGCTCGTGAAGTTCAAGGTATGAATGCAGAAGTTGCAATTGCTTCTTTAGAATTTACACCAAACAAAGCAGCTAAAATCATTGCAAAAGTTATAGCTTCAGCTGTAGCAAACTCTGGACTTGAGCCAGAAGAAGCAGTTGTTACAAGTTGTAGAGTTGATCGTGGACCAGTTCTTAAAAGATTTACTCCAAGAGCAAGAGGAAGTGCTTCTCCAAAACATAGACCAACTGCTCATATTTATGTTGAAGTTAATGCAATCGAAGGAGACAAGTAATGGGTCAAAAAGTAAATCCAATTGGACTAAGATTAGGTATCAATAGAAACTGGGAAAGTAGATGGTTTCCAAATATTTCAAGAATGCCTGCTAATGTTGCTGAAGATAATAAAATAAGAAAGTTTGTAAAAAAAGAACTTTATTATGCAGGAATTGCACAAACAATTATTGAAAGAACTACTAAAAAAGTAAGAGTTACAATAGTTGCAGCAAGACCTGGTATTATTATAGGTAAAAAAGGTGCTGATGTTGAAAAACTAAAAGATAGTCTTAAAAAACTTGTTGGAAAAGATATTGCTGTTAACATCAAAGAGGAAAGAAAACCATTTATTTCTGCTGTTTTAGCTGCTGAGAATATTGCTCAACAACTAGAAAGAAGAGTTGCATTCAGAAGAGCTATGAAAAGAGTTATGCAAAATGCAATTAAAGGTGGAGCAAAAGGTATTAAAGTATCAGTTTCAGGAAGACTAGGTGGTGCTGAGATGGCTAGAACTGAGTGGTATTTAGAAGGTAGAGTTCCTTTACATACACTAAGAGCTAGAATAGATTATGGTTTTGCTGAAGGGCATACAACTTATGGTTGTATTGGTATTAAAGTTTGGATATTCAAAGGTGAGGTTCTTGCAAAAGGTATTCCTGTTGAAAAATCTGATGATAAAAAATCAAAAAGACCAAGTAGAAGAAGAGGTAAATAATTATGTTAATGCCTAAAAGAACTAAATATAGAAAAGTGATGAAAGGTAGAAATAGAGGTAAGTCTTTTAATGCAAATACTCTATCTTACGGAACTATCGGTATAAAAGCACTAGAACATGGTAGAATTGATGGTAGACAAATAGAAGCTGCCAGAATTGCTATGACTAGAAAAGTAAATAGAACTGGTAAAATTTGGATTATGGTATTTCCAGCTAAACCTCTTACTGCTAAACCTCTAGAAACTAGAATGGGTAAAGGTAAAGGTAGTATTGATAAATATGTTATGAATATCAAACCAGGTAGAATTTGTTTTGAAATGGCAGGTGTTAGTGAAACATTAGCACGAGAAGCTTTTGCATTAGCACAAGCTAAACTTCCTTTTAAAACTAAGATTGTAACAGTAGAGGGTGAAAATGAATTATTCTGATATTAGTGGAAAAAGTTTAACTGAGTTAAACGATTTATTAAAAGAGAAGAAGGTGCTACTTTTTGAACTTAAAGTTAAGTTGAAAACTATGCAATTAACAAATACAAGTGAATTAAGAGCTGCTAAAAAAGAGATAGCTAGAATTCAAACTGCAATTACAGCAGCTAAATAAGGATTAAGATTATGAGTACACATAAAAGAGAGATCCAAGGTGTTGTGGTAAAAAAAGCGGGAGAAAAAACTGCATCTGTATTAGTTACTAGAAAAGTTTTACATCCTAAATATCACAAAACTGTAAAGAGATTTAAAAAATACTTAATACATGATGAAAAAGGTGAACTAAATATTGGTGATACAGTAGTTGCTATTGAGTGTAGACCATTATCTAAAAGAAAATCTTTTAGATTAAAAAGTATAGTTTCAACAGGAGTTAATTAATGATACAAAGTTTTTCAAGATTAAATGTTGCAGATAACACTGGGGCAAAAGAGATCATGTGTATCAAAGTTCTAGGTGGAAGCCATAGAAGATATGCAACTGTTGGTGATGTTATTGTGGCTTCGGTTAAAAAAGCTCTTCCAACTGGAAAAGTTAAAAAAGGGCAAGTTGTTAAAGCTGTAATTGTAAGAACTCATAAAGAAGTTCAACGAGATAATGGTAGTTTAATTAGATTTGATGATAATGCTGCTGTTATCCTTGATGCAAAAAAAGAACCAATTGGGACAAGAATTTTTGGACCAGTTGCAAGAGAAGTTAGATATTCAGGTTTTATGAAGATTGTTTCTCTAGCTCCGGAGGTATTATAATGGCTATTAAATATAAAATAAAAAAAGGTGATACTGTTAAAATTATTGCTGGTGATGATAAAGGTAAAACAGGAGAGGTTTTATCTGTTATGACAAAAGCTGGTAAAGTAATAGTAAAAGATTGTAAAATTGCTAAAAAAACTATTAAACCATCAGAAGAGAATAAAGATGGTGGATTTATAAATAAAGAGATGCCAATAGATATCTCAAATGTAGCAAAAGTAGAGGAGTAGAATATGGCAAGATTATTTGATAAATATAAAAATGAGATTGTTCCTGTTTTACAATCTGAGTTTAAACAAAATGTTATGCTAACTGCTAAAGTTGAAAAAATATCTATCTCTGTAGGTGCTGGTTTTGCTATGAAAGATAGTAAGTTAATGCAAAATATTAATGATACTATCTCATTAATTGCTGGTCAAAAAGCAGTTACAATTAGATCTAAAAAATCTATTGCTGGATTTAAAGTAAGAGAAGATGTTCCTGTTGGAGTAAAAGTTACTTTAAGAGGGGATAGAATGTACGAATTTTTAGACAAACTTTGTTCTATTGCACTTCCTAGGGTAAAAGATTTTAGAGGTCTTGATAGAAATGGTTTTGATGGTAATGGTAACTTTAACTTTGGTTTAGATGAGCAACTTATGTTCCCTGAAGTTAAGTTTGATGATATTATTCAAACTCACGGTATGAATATATCTATTGCTACTTCAGCTTCAAATGATGCAGAAGCATATAAATTATTAGAATTAATGGGTGTACCATTTACTAAAGGGAGAGAATAATGGCAAAGACGTCAATGATTGCAAAACAACAAAGAAAACCAAAATTCTCAACTAGAGCATATACAAGATGTTCAATTTGTGGAAGACCAAAGTCAGTTTATAGAGATTTTGGAATTTGTAGAATTTGTTTAAGAAAAATGGCTAACGAAGGTTTACTACCTGGTGTTAGAAAAGCTAGCTGGTAGAAAGGAACAAAGCCCATGATGAATGATTTAATCGCAGACGCTTTAACTAGAATTAGAAATGCAAGTATGAGAAAACTAGAAGTTACTACTCTTATACATTCTAAAACTGTAGAAGCTGTTTGTAATGTTTTAAAAGAAAAAGAATATATTGAAGATTGCAAAGTAGTTGATACTGATCCTAAGAAAAAAACTATCTCTGTAACTTTGAAATATGATGATAATGATAATAGTGTAATAAATGAAATAAAAAGACTTTCAAAATCTGGAAGAAGAGTTTATGGAAACGCTTCAGAAATTAAAAGTTTTAAAAATGGATACGGAACAATTATAGTAAGTACTAACAAAGGTGTTATAGCAAATGATGAAGCTTATAAACTAAATGTTGGTGGTGAACTACTTTGTTCTGTATGGTAGGAGTTATTAATGTCAAGAATTGGTAAGAAACCTATTACAATCCCAAAAGGGATGGAAGCAACACAAGCAAATGGAATTGTTACAGTTAAAAAAGGTAATAAATCAATAGATGTAGATACTCATAACAGAGTAGGGATCTCTATAGAAGATAATGTAATTAGTTTTGCATTGATCGGTGAAACATCTCAAGATAAAGCATTTTGGGGAACATATAGAGCATTAACTGCAAATGCTATTGAAGGTCTTGATAAAGGTTTTTCAAAATCTTTAGAGATCAACGGTGTTGGTTATAGAGCAGCTGTTAAAGGAAATATTTTAGAGCTACAACTTGGATTTTCACATCCAATTAATTTTGAAATCTCAAAAGATATTGAGATAAGTGTTGAAAAAAATATTATCAACATCAAAGGTAGTAGCAAACAAGAAGTAGGTCAAGTTGCAGCTAAGATTAGAGGTTTTAGACCACCAGAACCATACAAAGGTAAAGGTGTTAAATATACTGACGAGCATATCGTTAGAAAAGCTGGTAAAACTGCTAAGTAGTAAAGGTATAAAAATATGAGTAGAGCAAAAGATTTAGCAAAGAAAAATGCTTTAAGATCAAGAAGAAAAGCAAGAGTAAGAGGTAAAATAAGCGGTAGTGCTGAAATGCCAAGATTAAGTGTTTTCAAATCTAACAAATATTTTTATGCGCAAGCTATTGATGATGTAAATGGTAGTACATTGGCATCTGCTAGTAGTAAAGCATTAAAACTATCTGTTAATAAAGAAAATGTGGTTAAAGTAGCTGCTGTTATGGCAGAAAACTTAAAAGCAAAAAATATTGAATCTGTTGTATATGACAGAAATGGTTACTTGTATCATGGTGTAGTAAAAGCTTTTGCTGATGCACTAAGAGACAACGGAATCAAATTATAAGGGGCAATGATGGCAATCAATAGAGATGATTTCGAAGAAGCTATCGTTAAGATAGGAAGAGTAACAAAAGTTGCAAAAGGTGGTAGAAGATTTAGATTTACTGCTTTAGTTGTTGTTGGAGACAAAAACGGAACTGTAGGATTTGGAACTGGAAAAGCAAAAGAGGTTCCAGATGCTATTAAAAAAGCACTTGATGATGCTTTTAAATCTTTAGTAAAAATAAACTTAAATGGTTCTACAATTAACCATGATATTGAGTATAAATATAATGCAAGTAAAATTTTACTAAAACCAGCTTCTGAAGGTACAGGACTAATTGCTGGTGGAGCTGCTAGACCAGTTCTAGAGCTTGCAGGTATTACAGATATTATTGCTAAGTCATTAGGATCTAATAATCCTAATAACCTTGTTCAAGCTACTGTTGAAGCATTAGCAAAGATTAAAGGATAAGATATGTCAATATTACAAGATTTAAGTCCAGCTGCTGGAAGTACAAAAAATAGAAAAAGAGTAGGTCGTGGTCAAGGTTCAGGAATGGGTAAGACTGCAACTAGAGGAAATAAGGGTCAAAAAAGTAGATCTGGATATAAGATAAAAAGACATTTTGAAGGTGGTCAAATGCCACTTCAAAAAAGAGTTCCAAAAATTGGATTTTTCTCAAGAGTAAAAAAAGCATATTCTATCAATGTTGATAAAGTAACTAAAGTAGCTAACCTTGAAGAGATCACAGTGGAGTCTATTAGATCTGTTTATAAATTATCTAAAGATGTAACTAAAGTTAAATTAGTAGGAAAAATAGCAAAAGATTTATCATCTAAAATCAAAGATGAAAATGTAACAACAACTGGTAATTAATTACCATGAATAAAGATTTAACAAATAAAATTTTAATTACATTAGGTTTTATTTTTATCTACAGGTTATTGGCATATGTGCCAGTGCCTGGAGTTGACTTAACAGTTATCAAAGAGTTCTTCGACTCAAATTCAAATAATGCACTTGGTATGGCAAATATGTTTAGTGGAAAAGCAATATCAAGACTTAGTATTATATCACTTGGGATTATGCCTTATATTACAGCTTCTATTGTTATGGAACTACTTGCTGCTACTTTTCCAGCTTTAGGAAAAATGAAAAAAGAGCGAGATGGTATGCAAAAATATATGCAAATTATCAGATATGCTACAATAGTAATTACTCTTATTCAAGCAGTTGGAGTATCTATGGGTCTTCATGCATTAACAGGAAAAGCTGGTCAAAGTGCAATTATGATTGATATGGATACATTTATAGCAGTTTCTGCTATATCTATGTTAGCTGGTACTATGATGCTTATGTGGATAGGTGAGCAAATAACTCAAAGAGGTATAGGAAATGGTATTTCCCTTATAATTTTTGCAGGTATTGTTTCTGGAATTCCTAGTGCTATTAGTGGAACAATTGATTTAGTAAATAGTGGTCAGATGAATTTTTTATCGGTAATTGCTATTTTAGTAGTTATTTTAGCAACTGTTGGTGTAATAATTTATGTTGAGTTAGGTGAGCGAAGAGTACCTGTTTCATATAGTAGAAAAGTGATGATGCAAAATCAAAATAAAAGAATAATGAACTATATTCCAATTAAAGTAAATTTAAGTGGAGTAATACCTGTTATTTTTGCAAGTGCAATTTTGATGTTTCCAGCTACTATTTTACAAGGGACTAATAATAAAACTTTAATGATGATTTCAGATTTTTTAAGTCCTCAAAGTTATACTTTTAATTTAATGACATTTCTTTTTGTAATGTTTTTTGCATATTTTTATGCAAGTATTACATTTAATGCAAAAGATATATCAGAAAATTTAAAGAAACAAGGTGGATTTATACCTGGTGTTAGACCTGGAGCTAGTACAGCTTTATTTTTAAATGAAACAGCTTCACGATTAACTTTATGGGGTTCTATATATCTTGGGCTTGTTGCAACTTTACCTTGGCTTATTGTAAAAGCTATGGGGGTACCATTTTTCTTTGGAGGAACTGCAGTTATGATTGTTGTTCAAGTTGCAATTGATACTATGAGAAAAATAGAAGCTCAACAATATACTAATAAATACAATACTTTAAGTGCTGTTGGTTTATAGAAGATGGCAATACCTTTAAGAAAATCAGCAGATATACAAAAACTTCGCATCGCAGGTCAAGCGGTTGCGAAGACTTTAAAATATCTTGAACAAAATGTAAAAGCTGGAATGAGTTTAAAAGATGTAGATGCTATGGGTGAAAAATATTTAAGAGATTTAGGAGCAAGACCTGCTTTTAAAGGACTTTATGGTTTTCCTGCAGCTGTTTGTACATCTTTAAACGAAGTGGTAATTCATGGAATTCCAACAGATACCATTTTAAAAGATGGAGATATATTAGGTATAGATATTGGAAGTGAAATAGATGGATGGTATGGTGATGCTGCTATTACTATGCCAATAGGACAAATCTCAAAAGAGGATGAAGATCTTATAGCTTGTAGTAAAGATGCATTGTATTATGCTATTGATATTATTAAACAAGGTATGAGATTTAAAGAGCTTAGTCTTGCACTAGAAAATTTTATTATAGCTAGAGGATATATTCCGTTGGTAAAATTTTGTGGTCATGGCATAGGTAGATCTCCTCATTGTGATCCTGAAGTTCCTAACTATCTTGATTCTCCAAATCCAAAGCAAGGTCCAAAGATAAAAAATGGTATGATTTTTTGTATTGAACCTATGATATGTCAAAAAGATGAAGAGCCTATAGTTGATGAAAATGATAAATGGTCTGTTAGAAGTGCAGATGGTTTGCGAACTAGTCACTATGAGCATCAAGTTGCTATTGTAAATGGCAAAGCAGAAATTTTAACAACAATAGATTAAAAAGGAAAATTATGGCAAAAGATGATGTTATAGTTGTAGATGGAAAAGTTATTGAAGTTTTACCTAATGCTACATTTAGAGTGCAACTTGATAATGGGCATGTAGTATTATGTCATATCTCAGGTAAGATGAGAATGCATTATATAAAAATACTTTTAAATGATACTGTAAAAGTTGAGATAACTCCATACTCTTTAGATAAGGGTAGAATTACACATAGATATAAATAATATTAAATATTAAATTAAAAATAAGGGATGATAGATCTAATTTGGTCTATTATCCCTTTTTTTTGTATATTTTTATAAAAAATTTGTTATACTAGTGTATACTAAAATTTTAGGTGATAATGTAAAATGAATTTAAAAGAAGAGATACAAAAATTAAAAAAAGAGCTAGATGTTACAATTGTTGCACATTTTTATCAAAAAGATGAAGTTTTTGATATGGGAGATATTGTAGGAGATAGCTTAGAGTTAGCAAAAAAAGCCATGGTAACTACAAGTGAAAATATTATATTTTGTGGTGTAGCTTTTATGGGAGAAAGTGTAAAAGTACTAGCTCCTTCTAAAAGAGTTTTTATGCCAAAAGTTGCTTGTTGTGCTATGGCACAAATGATAGATGTAAACTATTTTGAAGAGAACTTAAAAATATTAAATAATATGAATATATCTTCTGATGATTTATTGCCTATTACATATATAAACTCAAGTGCAGCAGTAAAAGCAGCTGTTGGAAAAATGGGTGGGTATGTATGTACTAGTTCTAATGCTTTTGCTATTATAAAAAAGGGATTAGAAAGTGGTAAAAAAATATTTTTTGTTCCAGATCGTTGTTTGGGGCAAAACTTTGCTAATAAAATAGGATTAAAATCTGCTGTAATTGGCATAGATGATGAAGATAGTATAAAAGAAGCAGATATTATTTGTTATAACGGTTTTTGTTCTGTACATCAGCTTTTTACTGTAGAAGATATAGAATTTTATAAGCAAAAATATCCAGATATTATTGTAGCTGTTCATCCTGAGTGTGATGTAAAAGTAGTTGATAAAGCAGATTTTGTAGGAAGTACATCTCAACTTATACATTATATTACTAAAGAGTTAGATAAAGATCAAAAAGTAGCTGTAGGAACAGAATATAATATGGTAAATCGTCTAAGAGAAAAAAATACTTATGTATTAAGTAGTTCAAAACCACAGTGTCCAACGATGAACGAAACTACATTAGAGGATCTTTATAATACTTTATTATCAATAAAACATAAAAGATATGAAAATGAGATAATAGTAGATGAAAATGTAGTAAAATATGCAAAAATAGCACTAGAGCGAATGTTTGAGATATAAAGGAAATTTAAGTGGCAATAAATATAAGAAAATTTGTAAAAAATGCAATAGTAGAAGATAATGGAAGAGGGGATCTTTTTTTTGATATAGCACCAAAAGGGAGATTTTCTGCAAAAGTTGTAGCTAAAGATAATGGTATTTTAGCTGGTGTAAAGTACGCAAGAGTATTAGCAAGAACTGAAAAATTTGATTGTAAATTTTTGCTTAAAGATGGACAACGAATTAAAAAGGGAGATATTATAGCAGAGCTTGAAGGAAAAGCTAGTGTCCTTTTAAGTAGTGAAAGAACTTTTTTAAATATTTTACAACATGCTAGTGGAATAGCAACAAATGCTTGTAAATATGCGAGATTATTAGAAGGTAGTGATGTTGTATTGTTGGATACTAGAAAAACACGCCCACAATTAAGAGATTTTGAAAAATATGCAAGTAGAATAGGGGGTGCCATAAACCATAGGCTTGGACTTGATGATTGCTTGATGTTAAAAGATACACATTTAAAAACAATATCTGATCTAAAGGAGTTTGTAAAAAAAGCTAGAAAAAGAATCTCATGGGTTACAAAAATAGAAATAGAGTGTGAAACATTTGATCAAGTAAAAGAAGCTATGGATGCAGGAGCTGATATAATTATGTGTGATAATATGACACCAATGCAGATAAAAAAAGTATCAAAATATAGAGATGAATATTTTCCTCATATTCTTTTAGAAGCTAGTGGTAACATAACAGTAGATACAATAGTTACATACCTTGATACAGGAATTAATGCTATTAGTAGTGGGAGTATAATTCATCAAGCAACATGGCTTGATTTTTCTATGAAATTTGATTAATGGGATATATTATAAAATTATCTTAATAACTTATAATATATTTAAATATTTATATTAAGATAAGTTATTAAGATATAATAAATTGACTTTAATTATTTTTTTTACTATAATTCCACGAACTTAAAATATATTCCGGATTAGCTCAGCGGTAGAGTAGATGACTGTTAATCATTTGGTCGCTGGTTCGAACCCAGCATCCGGAGCCATTCAATTTTAAACCCTTATAAACACTAACTTTCAAGCAACTTTCATTTTTTTTGGTGACACTTTGGTACCACTTTGGAACATTTTTTTATCTAAAAAAGTAGCTCGTTTTTTCTTGTCTCTTTTAATATATCTTGAATATTTAGATAAAG
>Ga0256842_1001824_pt1 | contig 16341 bp, 15 predicted proteins | sample 4559240metaG_FD_185973 | JGI IMG/M metagenome (GOLD analysis project Ga0256842, IMG submission 185973) | Hydrothermal vent microbial communities from Guaymas Basin, Mexico - 4559-240 | ecosystem: Environmental > Aquatic > Marine > Hydrothermal vents | place: Mexico: Guaymas Basin | collected...
AATTCCATCTGCTCCATTGTTTCCTGAGCCACAAACAAAAAGAACTTTATCATCTTTTTTAGTTTGTAGTAAAACTTCATTTGCCAGTGCCATTGAAGCTTGTTCCATCAAAATATCTTCACTTAAATGCAACTCATCATAGCATCTTTTATCTAGACTTTTAACCTCTTTAAATACTTTTTGCATTATCGTCTCCTATAACTAAGAGCTTCTAAAATATGCTCTTTTTCTACTTGTCTACTCTGTGCTAAATCTGCTATTGTCCTTGCTATTGATTCTATTTTATGAATACTTCTATGACTAAAACTAAATTGTGCAGAAGCCTTTTTAAGTATCTCTTTTGCTTCATCATTTAAATTTTTTATATCTTCTAAATCTTTTTCACTCAATTTTGCATTAAACTCTATTTGACCTCTTTTTTTCTGAAAAATAAAGGCACTTAATACCTCATCAAACATTTCACTTGAACTTTTAGTATCATTGCTATCTTGGTCTTCACTCATTTGAAGATATATATCTATTCTATCTAAAAGTGGCTCTGATACTCTATTTTTGTATCTTCTAATCTCCAACTCATTACATCTACACTCTTTTGTAGTTGAAAGTAAATTTCCACAAGGACAAGGGTTTTGAGCAGCAGCAAACAAAAACTTAGTTTCATACTTCACTTTTGAATTCACTCTTGATATAAGAATTTGATTGTCCTCTAATGGCTCTCTAAGTGCTTCTAATACAGATTTTGAAAAATGAGGAAATTCATCAAAAAACAAAATTCCACCGTCGGCTAAAGCACATTCTCCAGCCATAGATTTCGAACTTCCGCCACCAAATATACTAGGTTTTGATGAACTATGATGTGGACTTCTAAAAGCTCTTTTTGAACTTAGCTCTTCATCCTCTCCACTTAAGCAACTATATGCATTTGAACGTAACATCTCTTGCATACTCATAGGAGGCATGATATCTCTAAGTCTTTTTATACTCATACTCTTACCACAACCAGGACTTCCCTCTAAAAGTATATTATGCATACCAGCAGAGCTTATAACCATCGCTCTTTTAACTCTACTCTGACCTTTTACATCATCAAAATCAAGCTCAAAATCTTTCTCATAAAAATACTTTTCTTCTTCTATCTCTATCATATTTTTATAAGAAAATTTCTCTACATGTAAAGCCTTTTTATCACTTTTAATAAAATCTATCGCTTCACTTAAACTTTGTACTCCAAAAGCCTCTATATTTGGTATTTGATTTATTTTTTGTACTAATGATTTTGGAACTATAGCTTTAAGTGACTTCTCTTTTGAAGCAAGTGAAAGCAGTATAGGAAATATAGAATTTGTAGACTTAACATCTCCATCAAGACCAAGCTCACCAAAAATATAAAATTCACTACAACCAAAACTCTCTTTTTGCATATAAAGTAATAATGCTATACCCAAATCAAAATGACTTCCCTCTTTTTTTAAATCACTAGGAGACATACTAACTGTTATTTTTTGTGCTGGAAATTTATATTTTATATGTATAAGTGCAGATTTTATACGATCACGAGATTCTTGGATAGACTGATTTGTCATACCAACTATAGAAAAGCCTGGGAGTGCTCTTACAAAAGCTGACTCTACATCAACTTTTAAAGCCCTGTTGTCAGATAAAGTAGCACAGAGAAATTTTTTAGACAAACTATTTTCCCTCTTTTAACTTCTTTTTCCACTCTTTTTCAAATTTTTTACGTTTTAAGTATGAAAGTTTTTCTATAAAAAGATGTCCTTTTAAATGATCTAGTTCATGTTGAAAAGCTATTGCCATCAAACCATCTAAATCTTTTTCTATCATATCTCCATCTCTATTAAAATACCTAACTCTAATATTCTCTTTTCTTGTCACATCTTCATAAACAGAAGGGACACTTAAACAACCTTCTTGATACGTAATACTACCTTCTGCCTTTAAAATTACAGGATTGATAATCTCTACCAAATTTTCATCTAACTGCTCTGAGTCTTCATCTACAAGATTAATAATAAGAACATTTTTAGGTATGCCTATCTGTATAGCAGCTAATCCTATACCTTCATTTGCATACATAGTCTCTTTCATATCTTCTAGTAAAACATGAAGTTCACTATCAAATTTTTCTACATCTTTTGAAATTTTTCTTAAACGTTTATCAGGATATATTAAAACTTCACGAATCATTCTCTTCCTTTGATTCTTCTTCAATATCAAGTTCGCAAACTATATAAGGCTCTAATCTTTTCCCAGTTTTTGGAAGAAAATCTAGTGCTGTTGAAACTAATAATTCTGTTGTATGTCCAGGAACTATTGGTGTAATTGCTAATTCTATATCAGTATCTATCTCTGAATCACCTATGAAAAAACTAGTAGCATATATAAGGTCACTTATACGCTCACAAGCCCGTTTAGCATTATTTACGTCCGTATGTTTCATAAGCATACCAAATACACCATCACCATAGTGTGCAACGACATCACTTCTACGAGATGTCTTTAAAAGTAATTTAGCTATATTTCTAGTAAGTACCATTCTATCTTTTGAGTTAACGATTTTACTTAGAACACTCTCTTTAATCTTCGCTAATACAAGTGTACTTTTATGATTAAATTGCTCTATTGAGTTGCACTCATTTTCTATAGCTTTTAATAGATACCTTCTATTATAAACACCAAAACGCGAATCAAATACAGCTTTACTCTCTATTTCTTTTAAAATTGAGCCTGTTTTTTCATAGTGTACTTTTAAAACTTCCATCTGTTTTTGCATAAGAGTTGAAAGTTTTTTCAAATCCTCATTCAGTGCTGAAGTTATATTTGTTACTGATAGTTGCCCTGAACTTACTTCTAATTCAGCAGTTCTTTTCTTAACTATCTCTTTCATAACATTTATATTTTTATACACAGTAGAAACAACTTTCATAATACTCTTTATCTGTCCAAAGCCCTCTTTAACTTCCATTTCCATTTTTGCACGATGTTCATCATCATTAAGTGTTTCTGCTTCAAGAAGGTCATTTATACGTTTTTTAAATGAGAGAGGTTTATTGTCTAAAAGCTTTTCAAAATATATCTGAAAATTATTTGGTGTGGGAGGAATATTTTCATCCATTAGAACTTTTAAAACATATAGGGAGAATTTTTCTAGTTCACTATTTGAATTTGTAGATTTTGATATATCCATATCAGAGCTATTACTATTCTCATGGGGACGACGTCCTAGACCACTTTGAATCTTATTTTTATCTAAACGAACCATCTGCTATTCTCCCTAAAATAATGTTACTTAAAGCTTTTTTCCAATACTTTATCAACCAAGCCATAATCAACAGCTTCTTTAGCGCTCATAAAAAAATCTCGCTCAGTATCTTTTTCTATCTTTTTTATAGTCTGTTTCGTATTTTTTGATAAAATTTCATTCAAAGATTTTTTCATTCTTAATATCTCTTTTGCTTGTATCTCAATATCTGTTGCTTGTCCTTGTGCCCCACCTAGTGGCTGATGAATCATGATACGAGAATTTGGTAAAGAGTATCTCTTACCTACAGTTCCACAACTAAGCAAAAATGCGCCCATAGAAGCAGCTTGACCAATACAAATAGTACTTATATCTGGACGTATATAATTCATTGTATCGTATATACTAAAACCACTAGTAATAACTCCACCTGGAGAGTTTATATATAAATAGATATCCTTTTCAGGGTCTTCAGCCTCTAAAAAGAGAAGTTGCGCCACTATTGATGACGCAACTTGATCGTTTATTTCTCCACTTAGCATGATAATTCTGTCTTTTAAAAGGCGAGAGTATATATCATAACTTCTCTCTCCACGACCTGTTTTTTCAACTACTACTGGAACATAACTCATTATTTATCTTTGCTAAAAAGTTTAGTAAAAAGTTTCTCTTCAATAATAGACATTTTTATTGCTGGGAGAACACCTTGTTTTTGATACTGCTCATAGTATGCTTTAGGGTCTTGTCCTTGTTGCATCGCCTCAAAGTAAATCATCTGCATAACTTCTTGATCATCAACTTTAATCTCTTCTGCCTTAGCTAATTCATCAACAATAAATGTCAATTTAACTGATTTTGTAGCTTCTTCTCTATACTCTTCTCTTTTCTCAGTAATTTTTTCAGGATTTTCAGAATACTCTTTAATTTCATCTTCACTTAAGCTTTGGAAAATATTACGAACTTGCATATCTATCTCTTGCTCTACAATATTTTCAGGAAGTGCAAATTCTACTTTTTCTATAATAGCATCAATAAATGCAGGTTTTACTTCTTCATTAAATATTTTTGTAAGTTTTTCATTTTTTAGTTGCTCTTTTACTTGTGCTTCTAAAGTTTCCATAGTTGGATTTTCTACACCTGGTAAAAGTTGTTTTAAGATTTCTTCACTTGGCTCTTTAGGAATATCTTTTACTTGAATATCATTTAGTTTTACTTTAAAAACTGAAGCTTTTCCAGCTAAATCTTTAGAGTTATACTCTTTTGGAAAAGTAATTTCAATCTCTTTTTCTTCGCCTATCTTCATGTCAATTATACCATCTTCAAAACCAGGTATAAAAGATCCACTTCCAATCTCTAGTGAATAATTTTCGGCTTTTCCACCTTCAAATGCAACACCATCAATAAAACCTTCAAAATCAATTTTAACAAAATCACCATCTTTAACAGCTCTTTTTCTTGCTAATGGCTTCAGTGGAGCAGAAAGTTTTAACATAGTGTTAACTCTCTCATCTATATCTTTTTTTAAGATTCTTGGAGTTTTATACTCAGGGATAAGTGCTTTATAATCACCTAAGTCTATTTCTGGACGAAAAGAGATTTTAATCTCAACATCAAGTCCATCATCAGTCTTATCCATCTTAGTTATACTTGGCTCTCCAACAACAGCACTATTTTCAACACCTAGTTCTTTTAAAGCATCATTTAAAAATACTCTTAAAGCTTCTTGCTCAACATCTTGTTGAATCTGCTCACCATGTCTTGCTATAACAACATGTGCTGGAACTTTACCTTTTCTAAAACCATCTACCTTCATAGTTTTTGCAACTTCAGCTGCCATTTTCTTCTGTTTTTCATCTAAAAATGCTTTTGAAACTTTTGCCTCTGCCTTAGCATTTGCACTATCAACTCTTTCTACTTTGATTTGCATACATTACCTTTTTCTAAAAAAATTTTTCTTAATATATCAAAATTTTGCTTTAAATCTAATTATTAATATTTTGATAACTTTAATTTTGCACAATTAACAGCTCTTATAAATGTTCTATGCATATTTTGTTCACCTATTAAAGAAACTACATTATGTTTCTTAAGCTCTTTAAAAATTTCATTATTTGTTCCAGATGTAATAATAATAGTTCCATTTTCTTTAAGTAGCTTTATAGTTTCATAAAAATTATGTAAAGCAGTTGCATCAATAAAACTTACATGTCTCATCCTAATTATCAATATTTTTGCACTTACTCCTCGTTCTTTAATCATCCGTGCATACTGTTTTGCTGAAGCAAAAAACAGAGGTCCTCCTATCTCATAAACGGCTATCTCTTTTGGTAATTTTTCATAATTTTCTATATCATTTTCATCATCACTAACAACTATTTCATGTTTATCAACATCAGCCATCCTTTTCATAAATAGTAATGATGATAGTACTATTCCAACTTGAATAGCTACTGTCAAATCTACTAAAACTGTTAATACAAAAGTTGTAATCAAAATAATATAATCATAAGGTGACCCTTTAAGTATTGAAATAAAAGACTTATATTCACTCATATTAAAAGCTACCACTATCAAAATTCCAGATAGTACAGACATAGGAATAAGTTTTGCAAAATTCATAAAAAAGAGCATAATTAAAAGTAATGTTATAGAGTGAACAATACCTGCTATAGGTGTTCTGCCTCCATTTTCAATATTTGTAGCAGTTCTAGCAATCGCTCCAGTTGCTGGTATACCACCAAACAATGGAGTCATAATATTAGCTAAACCTTGTGCTATTAATTCCGTATTAGAGCGATGAGCACCACCAATCATACCATCTGCTACAACGGCGGATAATAAAGATTCTACACTTCCAAGTAGAGCAATTATCAAAGCTGGTACTATATAAATAGAGAGACTTGCTAATTCAAAATTTGGCATAGAAAATGTAATATTACCAGATATGGTACCAAAAAAAGTTTCGATTGTTGTAACAGGTAAATTTAATATATTTACTAAAATTGTAAGTAAAATAAGCGCCACAAAAGAGCCTGGTATTTTTGAATTTATTTTTTTAAAGTTTATAGTAATAAAAATAGTTATAAGTGTTATACTCAACGCATAAAAATTTATATTATCAATATTTATAAAATAAGCATTCCATTTTTCAAAAAAATTTGTTGGTAATTTACTGATATGTAGCCCTAATGCATCTTTTACTTGTGTTGAAAAAATAACTACCGCAATACCACTCGTAAATCCTACAATCAAGGGATGAGGAAAATATTTGAGTAAATTTCCTAATTTTAAAAATCCAAATATAATTAAAATAACACCTGCCATCATTGTAGATATCAAAAGTCCATTGATACCATATTGTTCTATTATTCCATACAATATAATGATAAATGCCCCAGTAGGACCACCTATTTGAACTCTACTACCACCAAAAATAGATATAATCAATCCTGCTACTATAGCAGTTATAATTCCTTTTTCAGGAGATACACCACTTGCTACAGCAAATGCAATAGCAAGCGGTAAAGCAACAATTCCTACAATACTACCAGCAATAATGTCTTTTAAAATTTGTTCTTTTGATATACCTTTTTTTAACAATGTAAAAAATTTTGGTTTAAATACCATTTTTAATAACTCCATTTTGTAATTTTATATCATAAACTAACAAAGGAGAGTTAAACTTTTGCTTAATTTAGTAGGCTTTTATTTTAATAACTTTAAAAAAAAGCAAATATAAGATATAATCTCTATTAAAATTAAACTAAAGAATTGACAATGAAAAGACAAGAAGAGTTTGAACATGCAGTAAAAACAATGCTAGAAATCATAGGTGAAAATACAGCGCGTGAAGGTTTAGTCAAAACTCCTCATAGAGTATTTAAATCTTTTATGGAGATGACTCAAGGGTATCATCAAGATCCAGTTGCTGTCCTAAATGATGCACTTTTTGAGACAGACAATAATCAAATGGTACTTATAAAAGATATAGAGTTTTACTCTATGTGTGAACACCACTTACTTCCTATCATAGGGCGTGCTCATGTTGCTTATATACCAAATGGAAAAGTAGTTGGTCTATCTAAAATTCCTCGTATGGTTGATATATTTGCTAAGAGATTACAAATTCAAGAGCAACTGACAGAACAGATTGCAGATGCTATTCATGATGTAATAGACCCAAAAGGAGTAGCAGTTGTAATCCAAGCAAGACATATGTGTATGGAGATGAGAGGCGTTGGAAAGACTCACTCTGCTACAACAACCTCTGCTCTTCGTGGTGCATTTTTAAAATCTGAAACAAGAAAAGAGTTTTTTGACATCATAAACTCACCAACAGAAGCTAGATATTAATGGCACTTAAAAGTTTCAAAGAGAGATTAAAAGAGGGTAACCTCTCTCCAAAATTTGGAACTATTAAAAAAATTAGCTCAACTACAATAGAAGCTCAAGGCTTACGCCCAAGTATAGGTGATATAGTTAAACTCATCTCCCTTGAAGATGAGTTAAAGAGTGAGCTTGGAATGGTCACGGAGATAGACCAATACTCTTTTTTTATATCTCCTTTTGGTTTTATAGAGGGTTTCAAAAGTGGAGATAAAGTATTCATAAGTGGTCAAGGTATGAATATTCCCGTAGGAGAAGCTCTTTTAGGACGTGTAGTTGATCCTTTTGGCAGACCAAAAGATAGCAAACCTCCGATAAAAACCAAACACTACTCAGCTATCATGAAAGCCCCACTAGACCCTATGAAAAGAGGTTTAATAGATGAACCTTTTGGAGTTGGAGTTAAAACCATAGATGGACTTCTTACTTGTGGTAAAGGTCAAAAAGTAGGTATATTTGCTGGAAGTGGAGTTGGAAAATCAACCCTTATGGGGATGATAGTTCAAGGAAGCGAAGCTCCTATAAAAGTGATTGCACTTATAGGTGAGCGTGGTCGTGAAGTACCAGAATTTATACATAAAAATCTAGGTGGTGATTTAACAAATACTGTTTTAGTAGTTGCAACAAGTGATGATAGTCCTCTTATGAGAAAATATGGAGCATTTAGTGCTATGAGTATTGCTGAATATTTTAAAAACCAAGGAAAAGATGTCCTTTTTATGATGGACTCTGTTACTCGTTTTGCTATGGCCCAACGTGAGATTGGATTGGCTCTTGGTGAACCTCCAACTTCCAAAGGTTATCCCCCTTCAGTTCTTACACTTCTACCTCAACTTATGGAAAGAGCGGGGAAAGAAGAAGGGAAAGGCTCTATTACAGCATTTTTTACCGTTCTTGTTGAAGGTGATGATTTAAGTGACCCAATAGCAGACCAATCTAGAAGTATTTTAGATGGACATATAGTTTTGTCTCGAGAAATGACAGACTATGGAATATATCCACCAATAAGCATACAAAATAGTGCTTCAAGAGTTATGAGTGAAGTTATAGATGAAAAACATCAAAAATTAGCAATGAAATTTAAAAGACTAAATTCAATTTTAAAAGAGAATGAAGTGCTTATAAGAATAGGTGCTTACCAAAAAGGTAACGATAAAGAGCTTGATGAAGCTATAACAAAAAAAGAAATTATGGAAGAGTTTCTTAGACAAGCCCCAAATGAAGCATTTAGTCTCAGTGAGTCTATTGAAAAACTTGAAGCAATTTTAAAATAAAGTATTTTTTAATAAAAAAGATAATAAGATACAAAAAAAGAAATAGGATAAAAAGTATCCTAATTAAAAATGGAGAAGTAAAATGAGAGTATATTTGGATAATAATGCTACAACTATAGTAGATCCAAAAGTATTTAAAGAGATGGAGCCATATTTTGTACAATCTTATGGAAACCCAAACTCTTTACATGAATTTGGAAGTGAAACACATCCTGCTTTAAGAAAAGCTATGGATCAACTATATTGTGGATTAAATGCAGATGATAGTGATGATATTGTTGTAACATCATGTGCGACAGAGAGTAATAACTGGGTTTTAAAAGGCGTTTATTACGATCATATTTTAAATGGTGAAAAAGACCATATTATAACAAGCGAAGTAGAACATCCTGCCATCATCTCTACCTGTAAGTTTTTAGAAACTTTAGGTGTGAAAGTTACTTATTTACCTGTAAACGATAAGGGAATTATTGAAACTCATACATTAAAAAGCTTTATTACTGAAAAAACAGCACTTGTTACAATAATGTGGGCAAATAATGAAACTGGAATGCTTTTTCCTATTGAAGAAATTTCACAAATCTGTAAAGATTCTAATGTACTTTTTCACACTGATGCTGTTCAAGCTGTTGGAAAAATTCCAATTGATTTGAAAAAAATAGATATAGATTTTTTAAGCTTTTCAGCTCATAAATTTCATGGTCCAAAAGGTGTTGGTGGATTGTATATCAAAAATTCTCAACCTCTTACAAGTCTTCTTCACGGTGGAGAACATATGGGTGGAAGAAGAAGTGGAACTCTAAATGTTGCTGGTATTGTTGGTATGGGTGAAGCGATGGAGCTTGCAGTAAAGAATTTAGATTTTGAAAAAAATAACGTAAGAAGACTTAGAGATAAACTTGAAGATGAAGTTCTAAAGATTGATGATGTTTTTGTAGTAGGAACAAGAGATGAGAGAACACCAAATACAATTTTAGTAAGTGTAAAAGGTATTGAAGGTGAAGCAATGCTTTGGGATTTGAATAAAAATGGCATTGCAGCAAGTACTGGTAGTGCATGTGCTAGTGAAGATTTAGAATCAAATCCAGTGATGGAAGCGATAGGAGCTGAAGCTGATTTGGCTCACACAGCACTAAGACTTTCACTTTCACGTTTCACAACAGAAGAAGAGATAGATTATACAGTAGGCGTTTTAAACGATGCTGTTAAAAGATTAAGAGCTATATCAAGTACATATTCGTATGCACCTGATTGGCACGATAGTAAATTATAATTAGGATAATATTATGGCAAAAAATGATTTAATAGGCGGCTCAATTTGGGAAGAGTACAGCCAAAAGGTACAAGATTTGATGAATAACCCACAAAATATGGGTGAAATTACAGAAGATGAAGCAAAAGAGAAAGGTCTTAAACTTGTAGTAGCAGACTTTGGTGCGGAGAGTTGTGGAGATGCTGTTAGACTTTACTGGGCAGTTGATGAAAAGACAAACATAATCAAAGATGCGAAGTTTAAGAGCTTTGGTTGTGGAACTGCAATAGCAAGTTCAGATACAATGGCAGATTTATGTAAAGGGAAAACTGTAGATGAAGCAGTAAAAATAACAAATATTGATGTTGAATTTGCAATGAGAGATAACCCAGATACTCCAGCAGTTCCACCTCAAAAGATGCACTGTTCTGTTATGGCATATGACGTTATAAAAGCAGCTGCAGCTTCATATAAAGGTGTAGATGCCGAGAGTTTTGAAGATGAGATTATAGTATGTGAATGTGCTCGTGTGAGTCTTGGAACAATAAAAGAAGTTATAAAAATCAATGACTTACATACGGTTGAAGAGATAACAAACTACACTAAAGCTGGTGCATTTTGTAAATCATGCATAAGACCAGGTGGACATGAAGAAAAAGATTACTACTTGGTAGATATTTTAAAAGACACAAGAGATGAAATGGAAAAAGCAAAAATGACTGCTTTAGCTGATGCTAAAATAGCTGGAAGTGAGTCAGAACTATCTTTTGATGACTTTACAATGGTTCAAAAACTTAAAGCTGTTGAAGCTGTCATAGATAAGGATATACGCCCTATGCTTATCATGGATGGCGGAAATTTAGAGATACTAGATATAAAAGACACAGATGATGGTAATACAGATATATACATTAGGTATATGGGTGCATGTTCTGGTTGTGCAAGTAGCTCAACTGGCACTCTTTTTGCAATAGAGTCGGTACTTAGAGAAGAGTGTTCACCAAAAATTAGAGTCTTACCTATTTAAAAACTTCTTTACATGTAGAGAAATTTTCTCTACATGTAAACCTTTTTAGCTATAATATAGCATGAAAACAAATAATAACACACTTTTTCACATGTTTTTAGAAACATATGAAAACAATAAAAACAAAACTGCATTTATATACAAGATAGCGGGGGAAACTTTTGAAGTAACTTATGCAAAGTTTTTTGAAGACGTCTTGATTCTTTCTCGTTCTTTTTCAAGCAAAGGTATAAAAAAGGGCTCTAAAGTCATGTTTGTTTGTGACAATAGATACTCTTGGATAGTAACAGATATGGCTCTTGTATCATTAGGAGCGATTAGCATACCAAGAGGCAGTGATACACCTACTGAAGAATTGAAATTTATCATGCAAGATTCAGATTCCACTTTTTTAATAACAGAAAATGAAAAGATATATCACGAACACCAAAATATGATAAAAGAGTTAAAAATAAAATCTATTTTTGTAATAGAAGCAGATAAAATACATACTCTTTTTGATAATATCTACTCTTATAATGATATACTTAATGATAGAAAAATATATGACAATGAGATAACAGAGTTTGCTAACTTAAAAAACAATTTAAATGAAGATGATATTTTTACCCTTATATATACGTCAGGAACGACAGGAAAACCAAAAGGGGTTATACTAACACATAAAAATGTTATGCATAATCTTAAAGTTTTACCGTCAATTATAGAGCTAAAAAATAATGACTTATGGGTTTCAATTTTGCCATCTTGGCATATATTTGAGAGAACTTGTGAATATTTAATTGTCTCTTATGGTTGCACAATGGTTTACTCTACAATAAAAACATTTGCTACTGATTTAGAATTTTTCAAACCTACCTTGGTTGCTACTGTTCCTAGACTATGGGAATCAATGTACACAAAAATAAACAATGCATTAGAGAAAAAAGATGCTAAAAAAGCTAAGATATTTAAAAAGCTTGTTGCTATTTCAGCTAAATACAACTATTTATTAAGAATCACAAAAGATGAGTTACCTCGCTTTAAAAAAGATGGTTTTAGTTCTACATGTAAAAAATTATCGGCATATATAAAACTACTCTTTTTATACTTACCAAATAAATTTGCCAAACGAAAACTACAACTTGTTCAGGAAAAATTTGGCGGTAGACTTAGACTTGCTATAAGTGGAGGAGGAACTCTTCCTGAATTTCTTGATGAATGGATTGATGCTATCGGAATTCGTATTGTCAATGCTTATGGTATGACTGAATGTGCACCTGCTATTGCTGGACGTGCTTTAAACTGCAATACTTTTTCTACCCTAGGTCTTCCTGTTGAAGGAACTGACCTGCAAATAATCAATGAATACAATGAAGCATGCGAAGTTGGCGAAGTTGGCGAAATTATTCTAAAAGGTGATCAAGTTACCCCTGGATATTATAACAACGAAATAGAAAATAGAAAATCATTTACTAAAGATGGCTACTTTAAAACTGGGGACTTAGGAAAGTTTACTATTAAACGTGAACTCATTATAACAGGTCGTTCAAAAGAGGTTATTGTCCTTGCCAATGGTGAAAACATAGATCCAAGCCGAATAGAATCAGCTATTTCAATGCTACCATTTATAAGTGATAATATACTTGTAGGACAAGATAAAAAAGGTCTTGGAATGCTCCTCGTTCCTGATCTTGAGAAGCTAAAAATCTACGTGGAAGAAAATTTCAATTTAGCTATGTCTACTATGGAAAACGTTTTGGAAGACAAACAAATACTTCGTAAAATAAAAAGTGATATGAACGATTTACTTCACAAAAACAAAGGGTTTAAACCTTTTGAAAAATTACAAAACATTCACTTTTTAGAAAACGAATTTAAATCTGGAGAAGAAATAACAAATACTTTTAAAAAAAGAAGGCATATTATTGAAAAAAAATATAAAGAAATTATTGATAAATTTTTACTTTAATACTACGCCTTATACTCTTTTATAGCATTATACGCTTCATTTAAACTTTGAGTTTTTTCTTGTGCAAATCTTAACATATCGACTGGTAAATCTTTACTAGCTATCGAATCATAATGATACTCTTTTATTAATCTTCTATAGTTTTTCTTAATTACATCCATGCTATCTGTTGGTTGCGACTCCAATGTTTTATAGTGCTCTAGTAAATCACTTTGAGGTTGTGCAAAATTTGGTGGTGCTTGATGTCCGCTTGAGTAACTTTGGTATCTAAAATTTGCTCTACTTTGAAAACTACTACTACCTATCATTGCTAAACCGATAACAAGAAAAAAATTAAATGGCAAGAGCAGTATGCGTGGAGCAAAAATCAAAAGTGCAATTCCAACTATAACTGTACCAAAACAAACACCTAACCATAATATCTCTAAAAATAAACCCAGTGCAATAACACCAAAACCTAATATTTTTTGCATCACTCTATCACATGTCCGACAAATTTAGAGTAATTGTTTAGTATCAATCCACCCCTTCTAAATCCAAGTCCGCATGCTTCATATGCGTAAAAAACTCCTGCTTGATAACTCTCACCATTTTTATCCGTATTTAACTCAACGTACTCTTGATAGATTGGGGAAAAGTTTTCATACTCTCCGTCTTCTTGAGCCATCACTTGATTTTGTTCATCTAAAATAACCGTATTTGCCCCTTCTCTTCCAAAAACTCTTTTTTCAACTTGTTTTTTACCCTCTAATGGTTCATAAGAGCACTCTAAAAGTAAAGGATGACTAGGATATAAATCCCATAATATTTTCATAAACGCTTTACTTTGGAACATAAGAGTATATGCAGGATTTAGTATAATTGCTTTTTGGTTATCCGTAATTTCACGCAACATAAGAGCTAAATTGCTCTCATCAATACCAATATTTTCCCAAGGAATAAGCTTAAACCAATACTCAAAATTTTCTTCATTTTTGAAAATACCTTCTTCTCCATCAAACTCTACCTCATCAACAAATGCAAAATCAGTACCAAATCCAGTTTCATTTGCTGCTGACTGGAGTAGTTTTGTGGTATTTTCATCTTCAATACTACCTTTTATTGAAGAAAAAAGTATCTTCCAACCATCATAAATCTTATCAAACTCTTCAATATCACCGTCCATAACAACCAATCGTTTAAAATTCTCTTTTATTGCTTCGTATGTATTGTTAAACTGGCTTCTTTCATCCATACCATTGACTTTGAGTAAAGCCCATTGAACTATAGCAGTTTCAAAAAGAGCAGTAGGAGTATCTGCATTAAACTCAATAAGTTTGATTTGTTTTCCATCAAGTCCACCAGCTAAATCAAATCTTCCATAAAGATGCCAATGTATATCATTGTTCCATGATTGTTTTACCATATCAACCAGATTAAAAGGAATCCCTATTTCATGAAGTAAATCATTTTCCATGACATACTCACCTGCTTCAACAAACATATCATATAATTCGTTAGTAGCTTCATAATAAGCATCTGCTTCACTTTGACTCACCACTACTAGTTCATTAGCTACATATGGACTTTTATCTTCATCTGTATGCCAGTAAAATCCAATAGATTCTAAAAATTCACTCGTTAATGGTTTTACTTCTTCTAAAGTTACCATCTATCCACCAAAACCAAAAAGTGAACGTGATCTTGTTTTACTTTTACTACCAAAAAAGCCGCCACTCTTTTTCTTGCTTGATTTTAATCCACCGCTTCTAGCTTTTTTAAAACTACTATTACTTCTACTATAGGCTTGTGGTGTTTTATAGTTTGTTCTTCTTTGATTTTGATAATTTTGGTTATTAAAAAGTTTATTTCCAATATAGCTTCCTAACATTGCTCCTGCTACACTTGAAAGCAAAATTGAACCAAGCCCTGGAGCTCCTGTAGCCATGGAAGGCTCTGTTAAAGGAGAAGTTCCATTATCTATTTTAACGGCTTCTTCTGCTATAAGTTTATCCATTTCTGCTTTGGAAAGCATTCTTTCACTTCCATCTTTATCACGAACTACCACCCTAGTTGTTGCACTTGGGTACTCCTCTACTATAGTGTAACCTCCGTTTGCCATCTGCTCAATAACTACAAATGCTCCTTGTGCTTTTGAAGCTTGAGTAAAAGCATTATCATCGCCTTTTTTTTCACAACCTTGCATACCTGCAATCACTAAAGCACCAATCCCACCTGCTATTATATAATCTGATATTTTTCTTATATACTTCTTTGGCATCTATTTTTTTCCTATAATCTTTTTTAATTTTATATCTTTTTTTATATATATTTCATCTTGACTTATCTTTACATGTAAGGATTTACCAAGCTGTTTTTTCACTTTTTTTACTATCTTATCTATCTTATCTTCATCAAATTGTTTTTTATATAATCTATCTTCAAGAAGCTCCCAATCTTCAAATGTCTCACACATCTGCTCAACAATATCTTCTTCTATTTCTATCTCTTCTACAACTTCTATTGGCTCATTTGATTCTATTTTATGTCCCAAAGTAGGAACATTTGCTAAAGTCAATATAGTCTTTAGCTGTTCATCTCTCTCTTTATAAACTTGTTCTATTTTTTCTTTTGATTCTATAAGCATTTTTTCTTTTTCTCTATAGAGTCTATCTCTATCATCTTCTAACTTTAAGTTTTTATGTTTTAACTCTTCTACTTGTGCTTTCAATAGCTCAATATACTCACTATCCATTGCACTTGTTACTGCTGTTCGTTTTGGAAGTCTTCCTTCTCTTTGTACAGTAGACGTTAGTAAAACATACTTTTTCCCATTTTCTACAACACTATCTAAACTACCTCTTCTTAGGCGATTATAGATAGCTTCTTTACTAACGCCAAGATACTTTGCCATCTCCATAACAGTTAGTTTTTTGTCCATAGGTAATTCCTTTTTGCTAACAGATATGTTATTATACATAAAAAGGGTAAATAGGGGAAGCATATGAGGAGACTACTCTCCTCATAATGTGATTATAGTCTAGACTCGTATCGTCTAAGCATATAAAGTTTCTTAAGCATCTTCTTGCGAGCACTGATTTTTTGCTTTTTACGCTTTTCAGTACCTGTTTCAAAGAATCTTCTAGCACGAGTTTCAGTAACAACTAGGTTTCTGTCAACTTGTTTCTTGAACTTTCTATACGCTTCGTCGAA
>Ga0256842_1001825_pt1 | contig 16332 bp, 17 predicted proteins | sample 4559240metaG_FD_185973 | JGI IMG/M metagenome (GOLD analysis project Ga0256842, IMG submission 185973) | Hydrothermal vent microbial communities from Guaymas Basin, Mexico - 4559-240 | ecosystem: Environmental > Aquatic > Marine > Hydrothermal vents | place: Mexico: Guaymas Basin | collected...
TCCAAAATTTCCCTTCTTTATCCCTGCTCGGCTCATCGGTAATTACATACAAATCGATATCCCCGCCTTTTTTATCATCATACACCCTGCTGCCAAACAAAATGACTTTTACATCTTCTCCGAAAACCAGCCTTGCGGCTTCTTTTATTTCCCTAACCTCCCAATCGGCGAGTCTCATTTAAATCTCCTAAAAAATTCATCAATTTCATCTCTCATTTCAATTCCGACTTCTTCAAAAATTTTAAGCAGTTTTTCATAACTTCCGTCTCCCCCTAAATAATCCCAAAATTCTTCCGCTACTAAAAGTTCGTTTTGTAAATCAAGCATTCCTGCCATTGTCCAACGGCTATACGGTTTAGGATGATAAGGGTTATAAGGAATCGCAATTAAACTATAAACATTTACGGTTGGATTTTGTGTTAAAACTGCCGCTACCCATTTTAAAAGGGTCCTTTTAAATTCTAAAAAACTGCCTTTATTGGGTTTTGCGGTTTTAATGTCAAAAAGATATATATTATTTCCTTTTTTGCAAAACAAATCAACTCTTGTTAATTTTACTTGTCTTTTTTCACTAATAAATAATTTCTTTTTTATTCTTTCTATTTCTTCAGGTTTATTCGGTTTTTTCTTTGCAATAATCAAACTGTCTATTATTTTATCAATTTCCCTCAATGCTTCTTCACTAATTTCACAGCTAACATTTACTTGCCTGTCTACAAAATCGAAATTATTTTTAGCAAGTTCCATAGCTACAGGTTCAAAAATAGTAGTTCCGAAATTCGTATTAAGTGAATGAATAAATTGATATAATGCCAACCTGTCTTTACCAAGCAATGCAGTATGAAAAGGCATATAGGCCGGTTCTTTTGTGGATTTATAGTCTTTAAACTTTTTTCTTATAACTTCTTTTAATAAAGTTTTAATTTTTTCCATATTTTATTCCTTTATAATTTTTGAATCATTTAAAGCAAAAGAGCTATTATAGTTTTTCATATTTATAGTATCAATCACCGCTCCACTTTCATCCATATATAAACTAACTCCATTTATATTCATTAAATCAAGTTTATATAAAATATCAGAAATAAAAGAATATGGAAAATTTAATTTATATAATATAGGTTCTGATGAATCTAATTTACTAATAAATTCTTCTAAATGTTTACCATAAACTTGATAAGATTTATACTCAAAAGTATCATATAAAAAACATCCATGTTGTTTAATCATTCTTTTATTAAAACTACTAGGATGTGGAATAAAAAATAATTCATTTTCTGGAAAAATTTCTTCATCACTATTAATTTTTTGATAAATAAAACTTTGAATTATTTCATATTCAACTGTTTTTTCATCTTTTATTTTTTTAATAATATCTGTTAATCTCTTTAATTCCTTCCAAAATTCTTCTCCATAAACTTTTACATATTCTCCACTTAAAAAATTATTATGAATTATGTTTAAAAAGCGAAAATCAAGATTATATTTTTCACAAAAGAATTTAGTTGAAGAAAAAGATAATTCACTTACATCTAAAGCATATAATACTGCATTGTTATCATTAAAAATGTTATTAATTTCACTACAAGCAAAAAATAAAGCTATATAAGGAGAATAAGAAAAATCAATTAAAGGAGTAGGAATTCCATAATGTCTTGCAAGTTCTAACCACTTATATTTTGAAACAGATTTATCAAATGGAAAAAATCCTCCTCTTGCTAAATTTTTTTCAAAATTCATAAGAGTTTCTGTCATTTCCAAATCATTAAACATTTTTCTATATCTATTCCAAGTTGTAGATAATTTCCACTGACTATTAGAATGCCCCCTAAAAATATAATTATTGTTTTGAGAATTCAATTTTTCTATGAAAAACCAAAAATCTTTAAAATTTTTAAACTCTTTTTCTACAATGCTACTCATTATTTTTAGCTTTATATTCTTTTATCAAACTTTTAATTATTTCAGATGAATCTTTTTTATAAAATTCTTTTTGATTATTCAAATCAAGGCCTTTTTCTTTAAAACCTTTCTCTAAAATAGATATTGCTAAATTAAATATATCTAATAAATAATTTTCGTAATTTTCTTTGTTTAAAACATTCTCAAAAAAATTTTTAAAATATTTATTCATATATTTTTCTGAATTTATTTTATTAAAATTAAATTTTTCTTTTTCGATAAGGAGTCTTATCATTAAAAACAAATGATATCTTGCTTTATTATATTTTCTATCAATTTTAGAAGTATTAAGAAAATGTCTAAAAAAATAAGCAAGTACACCTCCAAAAAAATAAGGTTCATATCTATGATTAGGTAAAAATATTTTCTTTTTGTTTTCTCTATATACTTTACTATAAGTAGAAGTAGCAATATGAGGAATTTCAAGAAAAATTGAACTAAATAATTTTAATTGTTCTCTCAAATCTATAATCTCTTTTTTTAGAATTTCTGTATTATTATATTGATTGGCTCTTCTTTCATAATAGATTTTAAAAGGTGCTTTTTTAGAAAACGCTTCATAATATTTTTCTAATTCTTTTTGAAAAGATGTTAGAGCACTTAATTGTTCTTCAGGAATTTTATTCTGACTATTCGTAGCTATTATTATAGAATTTTTAATATCTTCATCTTCAGTAATTATCAATCTTACAGGAATCTTCAAATTCTTAAAATCTCCCTTCTCTTTATATATTTCAAACAAAATATTAGAAGTTTGACAACCGTTAACAATTTGAAAATTTGAAATCCTAAACTTTTCTTGCATTCTTTGATTTTTATCACTAATAATCGTAACACCATTATTTAATAAATGAAACATTTCAGGATTATTTTCTATTGTCCTTTTTATTTCTTTATTAACCTCATTTTCATCAATACCTAAAAAATCTCTTACATTATCATAAAATAAATTTCTTATTTCATCTTTTTCATTAATAAGAATTTTTTTATATTCATTCCAAGGCAACCATCCAGTATATGCTTCTTTAATATTAGGATGATAAACATCTAACGACGTTTTATCTTTAAACTCAATTTCAACTTCTTCTGAATATTTTGTTTTATTATATAAATTCAACAAATTAGACTTATCAATTAATTCTAAAAAAACTTTATTTAAAGGTTTACTAATACTGATTTCTTCAATATTTTTTATTATCTGTTTACATAACATACTTCTATCTTCATTATCTTCTAATAAACCAGTTGTAACAAAATATAAATTAATACTTATTTCTTTAAATTTTGGATGATATTTAACAATTTCTAAAAAAATTTCATGTAATTGTTTAGCTTCGTTTGTTAATGAATATTTAGGATTAGAATTTAAAAAATCCGTAACTGTATCACCAAAATTTCTAATTTCATTTAATTCAAATTTAGAAGATATTTTAGATTGAATAAAAATAATTTTTAATATATTTTCTGAAAATTTATTAACAATTTCAATTAATTCATCTTTAGAATTTAATATTCTCCCATTTACAATAAAAAAAACACTATCTATCCCTTGATATGTTCCTGTTTCATTATCACTCAAATCTTCAGGCGAAATACCTAAAGGAACTAGATCATTAATCAAATTATAATTTACAAACTTTTCAAATAACTTATCTTTCTCAAGATTAGTAAAACCAAAATTTTTTTTAAAATCTTCCAAATAACTCTGAATTATCATATCCATTTTAAACTCCTTTCATATAAAAAACACTCTCAGCATAAGGATTTTTATCTTTTTCCACCCTGTTTAATACCGGTCTTTTAAATTCTTTTACAATTTGTAATCCCGCTTTTTTTGCTATTTCAGGATATAGATTATATTTATCATTTGCCACTATAAATATGTCAAAATCATCTGCCAAATACTTTTTCATATTTATCATAACCTGTGAAATACTATTTACATAATCTTCTCTAGCTTTTTTACCACTTCCTTTAAACATAGCTCCAATTTCAAATTCATCTCGTCTCTCAAATCCGAAAAGCTCGTAAGCATATTCATGCTGTTCGTGATAATTTATAAGTCCTACATACGGAGGAGATGTAAAAACACCTTTTGCTTTTTTTGTTTTGAAATATTCCAAAAACTCTTTATCTTTAATTTTTTCAAAAAGATTTATATTTCTACTATCTCCAACATAACATTTGCTAAAAACATTATTTCTCAATTTGTCAAACTCTTTTAATCTTTTAACAGTATCTTTAGCATATCTGTTAAACCATTCTCTCATACTAAAAAGAGGCTTACAGATTTTGGCGTGTTTTTTACAATAATATGGCGTAAGTTGAGGCTGCTTTAATGTAGCCAAATCCGAATGGGTAGTTGCCCTACAACTCCTGATTGTCCTGCTTAAAATCAAAGCAACAACTTTTTTAACCTTTACGTCGTCAATATTTTTAATTAATAAAAACATAAAATCAATCTCTTCTCTTATGCTTCGTATATACCATTTATCCAAATAACCATTTCCTTTATTTTTTAAATAAATATTATACTTTTTAAGTAAATTCTCATAGATATTTAAAAATTCTCTTTCTTTTTCTTTTGAGTATTCTTTTTCATCTATTTCTTTATTTTTTATTTTTATTTTATATTCCGGGGAAGGAAAATAACGACTGTTGAATTCTACTAATTTTTCATTCAACTCATTATCAAAAGAAACATAATTTTTTCCTTTTACAAATTCATTAAGTTTTTGAGATATTTTATTTAATTCATTTTCCAATTTTTCAAAATCAACTTTAATCAATTTCACATTTGATATAAAAGCATTAAAAGGAGATATGTCAATTCCGATAGAATGAATAGCAAGTTCATTTGCTTGAATTAATGTTGTACCGCTTCCGCAAAACGGATCAATCACTATGTCACCTTTTTTAAAAAAAACATCTTTTTTTAATTTATCGGTATGGGTATCCAAAAAATATTCAACCAACTGAGGAATAAATTTACCCTTATACGGATGAAGTCTATGAACATGTTTTGTTCTTTCACTCTCTTTCACCCAGTCAAAACTTAACTCCCAAGAAATATCGGGATATTTTTTTTTATAGTCGTTTTCTTTAGCTATTAAGGAATTATAATAGCGTTCCAATTCATCAATTAATACGTAATTTTTATTGTCTTTTTTTATCTTTTTTATTCTTCCGTAATTTATCAAATAAGAGATATTGTGAGGAGTAATTTTTCTGTTAAATTTTTTACTAGCCCAAATACTTGCATCCTTAACTTCTAACAAACTCATTTAAAATACTCCTTCATAAAAAACGTCGAGCAGTCTATATTCGAAAAAGCGCTCTCAAGCCTTTGGAAGAGTTTGGGCTCTTTTTCTTCCATTTCTCTTAACCACTTTTTTATTTCGTTTCTGACATAAGGAGTTTTGACGCGCTCTTCCTCATTAAAGGCAAGACAGCTTGCTTCCCCGTCAATTATGGGAAAATTGTTTTTTTCGCTCATATATTTAATCCATTTCTCACGCACTTTAATTAAAGGCCTTATGACTTCTATTTCGTTGTAGGCTTTATATTTCGGGGGCATACTCCTCATCATTCCGTTATAAAACATACTCATAAAAAAAGTTTCCACCGCATCGTCGAAATGGTGCCCGAGCGCAATTTTATTGAATCCGAGCTCCAAGGCTTTCGTGTATAACGCCCCCCTTCTCATCCTGGCGCAAAATCCGCAGGCGCTGCTGCCGGGGCGTTTTTTTTCCTCAAGTATTTCAAGTATCGGGGTTTCATAAATGATATAATCTATTCCAAACTCTTTACAGTGTTTTTTAAGAGGCGTATAATCAATACCAGTACCGGCATCTATGGTAACAGCTAACAAATCAAATTTAAACGGGGCGATAAGCTGCATTCTTTTAAGCACGTGAAGCAGTACAAAACTGTCTTTACCGCCGCTGAATGCAACCATTACCCTGTCGCCTTCATTAATCAGCTCAAACTCGCCGTTTGCACGTCCTGCAAATTTGGTTACTTTTTTAGAAAAGTAAATATCTTTTATCGGATTTTTCATTTACTTTTTTTCACCCTCTTTCACTATTTTATAAGCTGCCCTTCGCTGTATAATTTTCCCTGTTTAAATTGCAAATTTAAAATAACTTTTCCGTTTTCTTTTTTAGCAAGAGCAAATAAAAACGCGCTTTGAGGCACGGTATTCATTAAAACATTCGCAATTTCAGGAGTCGTGATAAGATGAACTCTTGCATCGACAAAATCCAGATTATGGTTATTTAATTTAGCCCTGACGTTTTTACTCGGCAGAAATTTAATATTAAATTCAAGCGTATATCCTCCCAAATTTTTTTGCAACGCCTTAATGTTTTTTAATACGCTTTTTATATTTACATCAAAGCCTTTTTCAAATATTTTTTCAAGATACTGGTCTTTTTCATATTCTTTTGCCTTTAACATCCCTTTAAGCAAAGCCGTTTTAATTCCTTTAAGTTCCGTATTGATTTTAAAATTATCAGCAATAACTGCATTAGGAATGCTTAATGTTTTAAAACCAAAAGTGGAATTGACGTTTGTAACATCACTTAAAATCGTTCTTGTTACGGAATATATATTATTTATTTGCAGTTTAAATCTGTTTAAATTTACATTTAGGTTAAAATCCGTTTTTGAAAACGAATTTTTTTCATTTCCCTCAAACTGATTTTTAAAGTTTTTAATTTCTATAAACCCTTTTTTATCTTTAACATAAATATCTTTTATTTTTAAAATATTTTTAATATTTTCACTCTTTTTAAACATTCCCGTAATATGTTTGATGGCGACAGTTGAATTTTCTTTTATAACTATATCGTTAAATCTGTAACTGTAATCCCTGAAATTAGGTGTGGTAACTACAAATTTTATATATTTTTTCAAAAAAACGTTTAAATCATTCTGAGCGGAATTAAAATTTTCTGCAAGCTTAACCCCTTCAATATTTCCTAAAAACACCACATTGGTAACCGGGAGGTTTTTAAATTTGGTTTCTATATTCAGCTCCATTTCATCTATAATACCCTCTGAATTTAAAATCTTTGAAGGTATTTTTACTTTAAGAATTTTATCCGTCTGAAGATAAGTGCTTTTGTCTTTTATTATATTTATTTCAATGCCTTTGTTTCTCAGGTCGTTTAGCATCTGATTATATTTCGCATTCATAAGCTTGCCGAATATCAGAGGCGTTATTGCTATTAATATTAAAAAAGTTATACCCATTACCACAAATTTATTTTTATACATTTAGTCCCTTTTTACATTTCTTTTAGCATCTCAAGCAAAAATTCGGCACTGACTTTACTTGATTCTTCCAAAAACTCGTCAAAATCAACACCGGCACCTTCTTCAGCGGTGTCGCTTATGGCGCGTAACATAAAAAACGGAACATCTTCATTCCAGCAAACGCACCCTACAGCCGCGCCTTCCATTTCAATGGCGCTTGCCTGAAACGTTTTTTTAATCCACTCTTTTCTTTCTCTGCTGTGTACAAACTGGTCCCCGCTTGCAATTACGCCCTTTTTTAGCTTAATTCCAAATTTTTGCGCAACATTCTCGGCAATAGTATTAAGTTTTTCATCGCATTCAAAAAACACCTTACTCTCCGGTATAAAGCCGGGTTCATACCCAAAAACCGTCAAATCCACATCATGCTGAGTTGTTTTTGTAGCAATTATCAAATCCCCTATTTTAAGGTCTTCATCCACCCCGCCTGCTACCCCGCTGAATAAAAGCCTCTCAACACCGAACTTTTCAATCATTATTGTCGCAGTTAGGGCCGCATTTACTTTTCCTATTTTACTGTAAGCCAAAACTATATTTTTATTTTGAAATTCCGCCAAATAAAAAATATTGTTTGCATGGTTTATTTTTTCTTTTACAATCATAAATTTTAAAATCGGCTCAAGCTCTTCCCTCATAGCGCACATTATTCCAATCATTAAGTTTTCCTTAAAAAATATTTTTGTGTAATTGTAAGATTATGATTAAGTTCACACTCTATCAACTCTTCTTCAAAATACCGAGCCTTAATCTCAGTTTCGCCTTTAGGATTAACAACCCTGCTGCCGCCCCAAAATCCAAGCCCGTCTTCAAATCCCACACGGTTACAAAACAGCACATAAGCACCGCTGAGAATAGCCATTGATTTTAAAAGCGCCTCCCACTGTTCTTCTATTAAAAGCTTACCTTCGTCAAACTCCCTTGCCGGGGAGGCTGCAATAACTATTATCAAATCAGGTTTATTAACGGATACAAAATTTATGGCCTCCCCGCTGAAAACATCCTCGCATACAAACAATACCGTTTTTCCGAATTTCGTATTGAATATTTTAAATTCATCACCGCCGAAAAAAAACCTTCCCTCTTCAAATACACCGTATGTCGGTAAATGTACCTTATTGTGTATCTTTATCCCTTCATCCAGATAAAGAGCGGAATTATAAATTTTGCCTTCTTTTTTAATTGCAGCGCCAATAACCACATCTTTATTGAATTTAAGTTTTTTAAAATATTCTATATCAAAGGCATCTTCCAATAGAGCGTCTTTTATTTTATAACCGTTCATACTCAGCTCCGGAAACACAACCAAATCGGCATGGGTTTTTTCTATAAACTCTTTATGTTTTTTTAAATTATCGGGGCTTAATTTGGGTTTTATCTGAGCAAGGGCTATTTTCAATATTTATCCTTCAATTGTTTTTATGGCTTTTTCCAGACTTGCCATATCTGTTACGGGCAGTGTTTTTTTCTTGGTAACTTTTTTGTTAATACCCATTAACACCTTACCGCCAAATTCTACAAATATATCCGCGTCGTTTTCGTAATTTTTAATGGACTGTTTGTATAAAACAGGTTTAGTCAATTGAACAGGCAGCAGTTCAAGCGCTTCATTTTTAGTAGTATATGCTTTGGCGCTTACGTTACTGACAACCGGTTTAAATTCATCTTTTAAATATTCTAAAAGCAATTCTTTTAAAGGTGCGCCTGCACTCTCAAGTAAAGGACAGTGGCTCGCCACGCTCATATTTAAAAGCATAGTTCTTTTTGCACCTTTTTCTTTAAGCAAAGGCTCAATTTTTTGTAAATCTTCCCTTAGTCCTGCTAGCACCAGCTGCCCGTTGCTGTTATAATTCGCCGGCCATACTTTAAGTCCCGATTCTTTACAAATATTTTCCAAAGTGTTATCATCAAGACCTAAAACAACCATCATTGAGCCGATTTTATCTCTGAAAGCGGCATTCATAAGCTTACCTCTTTCATGCACAAGTTTGACGGCATCTGAAAGATCCAATGCACCGGCGCAATACAAAGCACTGAATTCCCCCAGTGAATGCCCTAAAGAAAAAGAATACTCAAACTGAGCGTTTTTAAAAAGCTCGTAGGCTATTGCCGAATATAATAAAATAGCCGGTTGTGTATATTCCGTTTTATTAATCTCTTCATTTTCTTCAAACATCAGTTTTTTAAAATCTTTTTTTATTGCATCACTTGCAATTTCAAACATTTCTTTTGCCCTGTCGCTTGCTTCGTAAAAATCTTTACTCATTCCGATAAACTGACTACCCTGTCCCGGAAAAAGCAAACCTATTTTCATTCTTATCCTTTTTTATTAAAATTATATCATATACAATAATTTTTAAATGTGGCATATAACACAAAGCTTAAGTGAATATGATGTTATCTGTAAATAATTAGAATTTTTAAGATTTTTGAAGTTGTTTTTAGTGTATTGGTTATTAAAGTTGTTAAGGTTAGTTATGTTGTTAAGTTGTTAGGGTTTTTATGTTGTTAGGGTTGTTAGTGTTATTATGTTTTTAATTTTTAATTCTCTCTTCCCATCTCTTCCTTATCCCCCATTCCCCTTAAATGGTGCCAAACACCGATAGATTTAATAAAAAAAGGAAGGGATTAGTGGCATCCGCATCCTGAACCGCACTCACACCCTTGTCCCTGTCCGCCTGAGAGTTCTTCTAATGTTGCGTCTCTTTTAGTTACAACTTTAACGTCAAACGTCAAATCTTCCCCCGCTAACGGATGGTTATAATCAATCGTAACTTCATTATCGTTAAAATCTTTAACGGTAACCGCAATTGTCTGCCCGTCAGGAGACTGTCCGTAAAGAGTCATGCCTTTTTGAAGTTCAATTCCTTCAAACTGATCTCTTGGAAGAGTTTCAACCCATTCTTCATTTCTTTGTCCGTATGCCTCGTCAGCTTTAACTGTAACTGTTTTTTCTTCACCGATTTCCATACCTTCCACTTCTTTTTCAAGTCCGGGAATAATTTGTCCCTGTCCTGCTATAAATTCTAACGGAGCCTGTCCTTTATTAGAATCTACCACATCACCTTTTGAATTTTTTACTGTGTATTCTATTCCGTATACTTTTGCCATTGTAATCCTTTAAAATTTTACGCAGTATAACATAATCTTATAATTTTTCCAACTTTTTTTTAGCCAAAGTTGAATATTTTGATTTTGGAAAATCATTTATAAGTTTTTTAAAAGTAAGTTTGGCGTTTTGTTTTTGGTTTAATTTCAAAAAGGAAACGGCTGTATGATATAAAAGCCTATCGGTAAATGATGTTTTTTTAGGATAAAGCGTGATACTTTTTTTATAAAACGCAAGAGCTTCTTTGTAATTACCTTGTTTAAAAGCTATTTCACCCAGATAATAAGACGAAGTTGCCGGTAAATATTTTTTTTCAAATGTATAAGCAAACAATTCTTTTGCTTTATTCAGATTTCCTTTATAAAAGTAATTTTTTGCTTTATTAAAAGCGGTTTTAGGACTCAATTTTCTTTCAGGTTTATTTAATTTTTTAATCTGGGTTAAAATTGTCTGTATTGAATTACTTAAATTTTGAAAATTTTCATTTTGTATTTTCATCATTTCTTCAATTGTTTTTTTAATTGCTTTATTTTGTTTTTCTAAAGCAGCAACTTTATCTTCTAATGTTTTAATTCTGTTTTTAATCTCAGTTAAATTAGTGTCTTTTAGCTGTTTTTTCAATTTATCTATTGAAAGTTTGGTAGAATCTATTTCACTTAGGATGGTGTCAAATGAAGAGAGTTTATTATTTAAATCGGAAATAGTTTGATCGTATTCAACAAATTTTTGGGCAAGTTTTGATTTAAAATTATCTAATTTTTTTTTCAGTTCAATAATTAAACTGCTGTTTTTTTGAATGTTTTTTTTGTTTTGGATTATTGCTTTTTCCTGGGGTGTCAAACCGTAGGGGTTGGGAGCGTTTAAATCACCGGCTTTAAAAGGATCCACATCTGCCAATAAAAACACTGGCAAAAGAAAAAAAAGCTTTTTCATACAATTCCTTTTTTAAGGAATTGTACCTTAATTATGGCAAATATGTAAAATTATCCCTTCTGTTTTTTCTCCAGCACCATTTAGCATGAGCTGTACATACAGGATTTAATTCACCGTAACTGATTATTGTAAGTTTTTTAGGATCTACACCTAATTTGATTAATGCGTTTTTTACGGAATTAGCTCTTTTTAATCCCAGGGCATAATTATACTCTTCCGTTCCCCACTCGTCACAGTTACCTTCTATTCTGATTGTATAATTTGCCGGATTGTTTTTAATAAGTTCGGCTAATTTTTCCACTTTTGGCCACTGATCAGGTCTGATGTTATATTTGTCAAAATCAAAATATATTACAATTTCCGCCAATTTTTTTGCAAATTTTTGATTGGCTGTTACACTGACTTTTGTCTCTTCACCGATGGTTTGTTCTTCAACATTTGCATTTTGAGTATTTACACTTTCATTTTCATAAACTGCTGCTCCTGCTTCACTTCCTGTAGCTGTTTGTGCACCTTGTGTAGTCTGCTGGGTTGTTTCACTCGCATTTTCCAAACTAGGCTGCTTAGAACACCCCGTTATCATCAGTAACGCTGCTAAACCTGTTACGATAAGTAATTTTCTCTTCATTTTCTCTCCTTTATTTTACCAATCTAATGATTGTAATATTTTTGGTAACGGATAATAAAACACTTTATTTTCATTTAAACGTATTATACCAATTTTTGAATAAAAATTTTCTCTTTTTATAAACATTATTGAATTTCCATCAACTGAGAAGTTCGGATAACTGTTTTGCCCTTTGAATGTTAGTCTTTTTAAGGAATCGTCTTTTTTATTTACTAAAAACAAATTAAACGTATTGCTTGAAAATTGATGGCTTGTTTCCCTTGTACTGATTACCAGATAATCTTTATACGCATCTACGCCTACCTGATTTTTTCCGTGATACAATACCCTCTGTATTCTTTTGTTATTAATGTCTTTACTGAAGATCATTGGCATTCCGTACCTGTCGGAAACAAAAACCACCTTGTCATTCCCCCAAAATTTACCGTTTACATCTATGCCTTTATATTTCGTAATTTTTGTCAGTTTTTTGTTTGTTACATCATATTCATAAACATCAGGCTGACCGGCAGGCGCCAACGTTAATAAAAGCTTATCTTTTTTAACATCAGAGACAATAAGCAAACCTTGGGATGTCAATATCTTTTCTCTTTTGCCCGTTCTTAAATTAAGCTTATATAATGTAGGAAGTCTTCCCAGCTTAGTATAATAAATTACATTTTGTTTTTCATCCGCCCATTTAGGAAAAATATTTAAACCGCCGCTTATTATTTTTCTTTTATATGAAAGTGTATAATCAGCCAGGTAAATATTTGCCTGTTTTGGTGCTATAAGCAATGAATAAATTACTTTTCTTATTAAAAATTTTGCCTTTGGCAAACCGTAAAACTCATTTATGTCATATACGGCTTTATGAACCAAAAAAGGAAAATACGCATAACTGTTTGACTTATATATTTTTTCAATTTTTAAAATATTATTTTCAAAATATTTTACGCTCAGCTTTTTATTCATATATCTAAATTCAAACCTGTAAGTAGCATTATTCTCTTTATTAATGGTATAATTGAAATGATCTAAAACCGTTAAATCCATTTTAAGAATTTTTAGCACATTTTTATCCCCTGTATATACTACATTTATTTTCGGTTTTTCATTAAAATATTTTGTAATAACAAGTTCGTTTGCAAATAAAAAAATCGATGTTAATAATAATATTATTTTTTTAATCATTGCTAACCTTTGACTGAAATAGTACCGTTATATTGAAATTTTTATCAAATCGGACTTTTTTAATTTTATTAATTAATTGATTTTGCCTATCTAACGGCAAATTACTATCCAAAATATTAACATATACTTTTTCGTTTAAATTTTGGATGTTTATTTTAGCATAATCACTCGGAATTGTTGAGACATCATACCATATTGAATACAATTTCTGGGAAATTATGTCATTTATTTCTTCTTTTGTAAGTTTTTTTCCGCTGTTTTGAACAAAATTCACTTCCACGCTTATTTTTTTTATCTTTTTTAGATTTCTTTCAATTCCTCTGAATCTGCTCATATCAAGCTGTTTTTTTTGAACAATTTTTTTTGTATCTATATTATAATTTACACTTTTAAATATATCATTAAATCCAATATCTTCTCCCCCGTGTGTAATGTTTGACTTAGACCCGGTTTTTTTCGTTTTTTTTACTGCTTTTTTAATTTTAGAAACCTGCTTTTTTTTGATGGATTTAGTGTTTTTAGCGGCATTGGTATTTATTTTTGCTTTTTTTGCGATTATTGCCGTATGAATATAAACCTTTTTTTCAGGTTTCTTTTTAGGAAATAAAAAAAACACTAAAAAAAGAACAATTAAACTGTAAATAATCAAAGTCAATAAAAAAGAGACAAGGAACCTCATTTAGTAAGTAATCCTATTTGTGTAAATCCGAGTTTGACTACAGCCGCATACACCTTCATAAACGTCTGATATTTTATATCTTTATCTGCGGCGATATATACTAAAGAGTTTTTATTGAAGTTTCCGTATTTTAAATTAAATTCTTCTAAAAAATTATTTATGGGAATCTGTTCTTTATTAACTGTTACACTGCCGTCTTTTTTGATTGTAATTGTAATAGTTGCTTTTTTAGCCGCCGGTGTGGTTTTGCTGCCCTGGGGCAGATTAACGGTTTTTTCCTGATATGTACTGACAGTGACTGAAACCATAAGAATTGCAAGTAATACAAGCATTATATCCACAAAAGGAGTTATATTAAGTTCCGGTTTTTTCATTTGCTTAAATAAAAATCCTTTTGCATAGTTAAAATACTGATTAAATCCTCTACTCTTTTACTGAGTATCTGATGAAAAGAATAAGCCGGAACCGCTACTATTATACCGACTGCCGTTGCAACCAGGGCATCAGCAATTGCTGGAGCAATCATATTAATAGTTGTTATGCTCTGCATTGACGAAAATGCACTAAGTATTCCTATTACAGTTCCGAACAAACCTATAAAAGGAGCAGTTGAAGCTACTATTCCTAAAAAAGTTATACCGCTTTGCGCTTCAGTTTTTGCCGCGTGAATACATGCATCAAAAATTAAGGAATTTATATTTTCGCTTTTATCGATACATTTTTTTAAAGCGGAAACCCCTGATATATTACCGCTCATTAAAAGCGCGTTAAGGGATTCTTTTTCTTTTTTAATCCATGAAATTAATGAAAAGAATTTATAAAAAAAAATGAAAAATACAAAAAAAAGATAAATCCCAAGCCACCCTAAAACCACTATGTTTATAGGGTTGCTTAAGATTTTAGAGATTTCTGGCAGCACTTTCTATCTTTGCCTCTACTGAAGCAACCAAAGCATCGCTGTCGGCTGCTTCACGGATTAGTTTTTTAGCCTTTTCAATAGCTTCGGCAATATCACCGGCTTTTTCACCTGAAACAGGCTGAGCACCTTCTACCAATACATTTACATGATCAGGTGTAACTTCTACATAACCTGAATTAATAGCAACTATTTCTTCTGACCCGTCTTCTTTTTTTATTGTAATTATTCCGGGTTGAAGAGTAGTCATTAAAGGTGCGTGCCCTTCAAGGACACCGAATTCACCTTCAATGCCAGGAAAATATGCTTCTTTTACTTCCCCCTCGTATATTCTTCCAAGAGGTGTAACTATATCAAGTTTCATTTGTTTCCTTTAGCTTTTAGCCTTCATTTTTTCAGCTTTTTCTTTAGCTTCGTCTAAATCACCCACCATGTAGAATGCATTTTCAGGCAAGTCGTCTACTTTACCTTCAAGGATTTCTTTAAATCCTGCTATTGTTTTATCAAGTTCTACGTATCTTCCGTCTGCTCCTGTAAATACTTTTGCAACGAAGAACGGCTGTGAGAGGAATTTTTCAATTTTTCTTGCACGTGCGACTGTTAATTTGTCTTCTTCGCTAAGTTCATCCATACCAAGAATTGCAATAATATCTTGTAAATCTTTATATTTTTGCAATACTTCCTGAACTCCTCTTGCAACTTTATAATGTTCTTCTCCAACAATTTGCGGATCAAGTATTCTACTTGTTGAATCCAGCGGGTCAACAGCAGGATAAATACCTTTTTCTGCAATTTTTCTGTTAAGTACAGTTGTTGAATCCAAGTGTGCGAATACGCTTGCCGGTGCCGGGTCTGTTAAGTCGTCCGCCGGTACGTATACTGCCTGAATAGATGTAATACTTCCTTTTTTAGTAGAAGTAATTCTCTCTTGTAATTTACCCATCTCAGTTGCAAGTGTAGGCTGATAACCAACAGCACTTGGAATTCTTCCAAGTAAGGCAGACATTTCAGCACCAGCCTGAGCAAATCTGAATATATTGTCAATAAACATAAGAACGTCTCTGCCTTCTTCATCCCTGAAATATTCAGCCATTGTAAGACCTGTCATCGCAACCCTGTTTCTACATCCTGGAGGTTCATTCATCTGACCGTAGCATAGGGCAACTTTATTAAGTACTCCACTTTCTTTCATTTCATGATAAAGGTCGTTACCTTCCCTTGTTCTTTCACCAACACCCGCAAAAACTGAATAACCGCTGTGTTTATAAGCCACGTTATGGATAAGTTCCATAATAATAACGGTTTTACCAACTCCTGCCCCTCCAAAGAGACCTGTTTTACCACCTTTCATATATGGACATAATAGGTCTACAACTTTAATACCGGTTTCAAATACTTCCATTTTTGTTGACTGCTCTTCAAACGGAGGAGCGTCTCTGTGGATTGACCATCTAGGTGTGTCGGCTGAAATTTCTTCTCCGCCGTCAATCACATCACCTGTTACATTGAAAATTCTTCCAAGTACCGCTTCACCCACAGGTACTTTAATCGGTGCTCCGGTAGCTACAACTTTTGTACCTCTTGTTAAACCGTCTGTCAAGTCCATTGCAATAGTT
>Ga0256842_1001826_pt1 | contig 16328 bp, 24 predicted proteins | sample 4559240metaG_FD_185973 | JGI IMG/M metagenome (GOLD analysis project Ga0256842, IMG submission 185973) | Hydrothermal vent microbial communities from Guaymas Basin, Mexico - 4559-240 | ecosystem: Environmental > Aquatic > Marine > Hydrothermal vents | place: Mexico: Guaymas Basin | collected...
AGAGTGATGGAAGCCTTAAATGGAGAACAAATTACTTTGTTAGATTCAGATTTTTAGATGAAGCTGGAAACACATATTATTCACCATTTATGCCTTACAGGATAAGAAAACGCTATTTTAATATATTCACTATAAGTACAGGATGGGGAACAACCGAAAATTACGCTGGGATTTATGAAACACTAAAAATTGTATATTAAAAAGTTGATGTACAGAGACCACTACGGTGGTCTCGATAGGTCAACTTTATGCAGTTGACTGTTTAAGACAACTTAATGCAGTTGTCAGGTTAGGGCAACTTGATGCAGTTGCCCGTTTAAGTTTATCAAGGTAGGCTTAAACGAGTAACTGCAAATACAAAGGGGTAAAATGAAAAAAATCACAAGCACTATACTATTTGACTCACCTTCTAGGACAGGAATAGATAAACTGATGGACGGTGAGCAGTTCGCTGTTATGATCAGCGATAAAATAAATTTTTATAAAATTAAACATCTTGATATGCTAGAGTCTAACACAACTATCCAAACAGCTATCGATAATGGCTGGGTAGTTGAAGTTAGAGCGGGTGATATTGAACCTATATTGAAAATATACTCTTCAGGAATTCCATTCAAACAAAATGAATTATTTGCTGATGATACAAAATCAAAATTTTATGTAGCTTTAACTGATTTTACAGCAACCGGTAATCTTGAACAAGATAAAGATAATGGTTATATAAAAGATATAGGGAATGTTGCATATAAGCAAATAGAAACAACAGTAAATGCGAATGATGTGTTAATTATACCTTATCAAAACCAAAACACAATATTTAATAGACACGCTTTTGTATTAAAACAGCAGAATGCAGAATCTAATGTGAGTGTAATATTTACAGATTTTAATGAAACAGAAACCAAATGGGATTATGATGAAAATTGGATGGTTCAAGATGGACAGATGCATTTAAAATTAAACAGATATTATGAAGCAACTCAAAGTACAACTGACGATGGTACAATAATTTTTGAAAGAACAATAAGTACCAGTGATTATCAAGATATCAAAAGTATTGGGGCCATAGCATATTAAGGAGAATAAATGGGAAGACCATATTGGATAAATAAAGCTAATAATAATTTTTATTTACATTTTAAAATAACACAGCCTGCTGGAAGTCAGGTTATTTGGACTATTACAAAGGATGATAGTCAATCACCGGAGGATCCGAACAATTTTTGGGATTTTTTTGATGATTTTAATGGGAGTTCATTAGATACTTCTAAATGGGATGCTAGTAATTATAATGCCTCGTATAGCGTAAGTGATAGTAATTTTAATACCTGGAATGATGCAGGGGGATGTTGTAATGGCTCTTGTTATTATACAGCAGTTCAATCACAAACAACTTTTAATTTACCTATAAGAGTTATTTTAGCAGGTAATCAAGATCCATATTCTTCGGCTACAAACTGCGGTAAAACTGGGCCTTTTATTTTGTACGGAAATTCTATAGAATTTATTCCGTCCACTGATAGTGATAGTGATGCTTGTGCTTATAGAATAGGAAATAGTAGAGGAACAGTTGCAGGTTCAACGCCTATGCCTGATATATATCCAGAATATTTTATTTATGATCTTAATTTTACGCCTAATGGATTTACAATAGAACACTGCTGGTGGACCGACGATAAAATTATTATCACAGGTTCTCCTTCTCAAACAAATAATCAATGGGTAGGTTTCGGAGGAGATACCGACTCAGGTGGTGTAGTTGATCATATAGGTTATATAGCCGTAGCAAAATCTCACGATAAAATGCCAGATGTTACAATTACTTCACAAAACGATAATACATTATTAATCCAGGTTGATGATTCTGGAACAAATAATACAGAAGATTTTACAGATTTTATAGTTACGATTAAATTACCTGATGGATGGATAACTAGTGTTAATCAAGGTTTAAACATTGTTAATAAAACTGTATATATATTAATCGAAAATCCGGGAGATGGAAATGTTTATACTTGGGATGGGAGCACTTGGCACAATTTAAACAAAACTAAAAACGAGCTAACTGAAAACGATTTTCTAAATACAGGAAGAAAAGCCCCATTAGTAATTTCCAAATCCGATATGGAAAGTTTAACAAGTTCTCCGAATATGCTGTATTATTGTGAATCGTTTATATCTAAATTGGATGCTGATGTAAGATTTTTGCCTTATCCGCGATTAATAATTCAAAATACTGCTTTTAATCTAAAAGATTTTACTAAATTGATAAGTCTATCAGCAGAATCAGTTTCTGTTAATTGGACAGTATCGGAACCTGCGTATTACACATTAATTTCTCGAGACAACCAAAACTGGTATAAATGGGATACCACTGACAGCCGATGGCAATTGGTAGGGACTAGAACATTAGACATTTATAACCAATCCGATATTGACTGGGTTAAAACCAATGGTATCGGTTTAGGTTATTATGTTAACAATGTTAATGAATCTGATTGGTATGATTTCTTTGAAGGTACTTATCCTGATTATCTGTATTTCGCGATTGTATTTGATTATCACGAAATGGATCAGGATATAAGATTAGACTATATCGGTGGAACAGTTAATACAAAAGAATATTGGAAAGACGTAAGCGAAGATCACGATATAAGATTTACTGAAAACAATTTGAGTATTAAATTTAGTTCTGGTGGAACTTATAAGATCAATTACACTGATTAAGGAATTATAATGGTTAAAAAAATTTTAGACAATAAATACGTTACAGGTCTAGGTGGATTTGTTCCTGGTGATAAAATAGCCATTCAGTCGCAAGATTACTGGGAGATCTACAGAGTAGAAAAAACCGTTCCATCAGATTGGGCAGCAACAACTGCAATCCAAAATGGTTATTTAAGTTTTCTTCAAGAAATCGAACCTTTATTATATAATGTAATAACTGATAAAAATCCAACCCCTGAAAACGGCGCCGAGGTTCCAGGTGTTAAGTGGTATAACTATAAAACTAATGAAACTTTTACATTACAAAATAAATTGATAGAAGACAAATTTGTGTGGATATCCGATAAAGGCACAATGATATGCGCCGATACATCCAGAATAGTAGATTTCTTTAGAGATGGGTCAGCAAAATTTCTTTATGAATTTAACGATAATCTAGCAGACAGTGGTGGTCTTTATGATCTTAAATCTAAATTCGATATGAAATACGAGCCCGGCCTGGTTGGTAAATGTGCAAAATTCACTAACAAGAATTATTGTTATACAGATATAAAATTCAATAATGCAAAAGGAACAGTATCTTTGTGGGCTAATCCAAGGCAACCATATGGTGCTTATGGATGTTTATTCCATTTATCTCAGAATGGAGATAATTATTTTTCAATCTGGGTCCATAAAAACATGAGAAAGTGGTATATTATACAAAATAACAGAGATTTTTATGGACCAGCAGTTAAATGGAATAAGTGGTCACATTTAGCTTTTACTACAGATGGAAAATTTTATGTAAACGGAGAACTTGTACTTAGCACAGGGTTAACTTCAGATTTAACAAAAGTTAGATTGCCGATGCTAGTCGGCGCAGACAGAGACAGTAGAACAGCAATAAATGATTGGTATAAAGGTAATTTGGAAGAGTTGAGATTTTTTGAAAAAGAATGCACCACAAATGAAATAAAATTGTTATATAATGAAATGGCAAAATATGTATAAGGATACAAAATGATTTTCAGAATAAAAGATAGACTGCTATATGAAGTTAGTATAGAAGTTCAAGATGAAGAAAAATTTGTAAAACAAAATACTACTGATAATATAAAATATATTTCTATAGATGAAAATGCTCTTCCTAAATATGCAGATAAACAAGATATAGATTATTTTTATAAATTAGATAACAATGATAATATAGTTATAGATGATGAAAGAACTTTACAGCGTTATAAAGAAGTTTTAATTGATATAATTAACAAAAGACGCGATGATCTTATATTACAAGGTTTTGATTGGACACAACCTTCAACTAATGATACATACCATTTTGTATTAACAGAAGATTATAAATCAACGATGATGGCACTAGCTATCTCGGTTTTAATTGGGCAGACAGATAATTTATTCATAATTGATGCAAATAATATTACAGTATCCTTAACTTCTGAAGATGTTAAGGATTTGACTCTAAAAGCTAGCAGCGAAGTGGCTAAAATATATTATCAAGCGCGCCAAGTAAAAGATGCTATATTGAATTGTGATTCAATTGAATGCGTAGATAATGTGATCAATTCATAAGGAGACACCATGATTAACTTATTTAATAAAATCTGGCAATGGCTTGCGGGGCTAGCGACACTGCTTGCTGGGTTCTTTTTTATAAAAAGTAAATTACAAGAAAATAAAATCGAAAAACAAGAAAATGAACTTCATATCAAAAATGAACAATTAGCAGCTAAAGAATCAGAGATAGAAGTTAAAGAGAAGCAATATAAAAATGAAATTGATATAAAGGAATTTGAAGGCGAGGCAGCAGAAAAAGAAACTGAAATTGTTTCAGAAAGCGCATCCCGGGATGATAGTTTAGAAAAAAAAGTTTATCAAACTGAAGACGGAAAAGAATATAAGGTCACAATATGAAAACAGCAAGAATTGATTTTATGAATGTATTAGCTATATTTATTACCGTTGTTGTAATGGTTTTTGTAATGTTGGTTAACAGCGGGTGTGCGCAGAAAACCGTGGTCATCACTAAATATAAATATATAGAAAAAAAATGTCCTAAATTAAAAACATTCGATTCCTGCGAACAGAACCTTACTTTAACAGCTTACAATAAAAATAATCAAATATGCATTAGAGAATGGAATGGATGTATTGATAAAAAATCTTTTATAGATCTTGCAAAATACATCAATAAAATCAAAACTACATGTAAAAAATACGAATCTGAGGTGAAATTATATAATCAAAAAATAGCAAAACCAGAACCTAGCAAACAGTAAGCTAGGTTCTGGTTTTTTTTTGTTTTTTTAAAAAAGCGATACAGCGAACGCGCCAATTAGCCCGCCAGCTACGGCAAACATAAATAAAACAGCATAATGAGTTAATTTGTTTGAACACTTTTCGGAGATCTGATTTAATTGATTAATTATTTGCACTTGAGATTGTTTTAAATAATTTATGTCATCTTGAAATTTTTTTATACTGAGCATAAAATTAGTATCTACATCATCTCTAAATCTTTTCATTTCTTCAATTATATCATGTTTTAGAAATTTGATTTCATCAATAGAGTGCGCTGACAATTCTTTATTCTCAACAATAAAAGAATTAAGATTTTTTAACAATTCTGTAGCCAAAGCTTGTATATGCTTTAATACTTTATCACAATCAATATTATTTAAATTTATTTCGATTTGCTCGAGGCTGTTTTCTAGCTCATATATTTTTTGTGTAATTGAGTCTTGAAAAACTATTATTTGCGCATTTTCTTTATATATAGAATCAAGTTTATACTCGATATCAGTTAACTGATCTGTGAATTGCTTAATGAATTGACAATCATTTTTATTTTTTTTGACTTGCGTTTTGGATTTTAGTTGTTTTTCTACAGCTTCGAGTTTATCAATTACAGGTTTGAATAATAAATCAAGATCTGTTTGTTTGTCAATCGTATCAACATTTTTATTTTCGGCTTGTTTAGTTTCACCAATTCTTTTTTCACCTTCTACAGGTATAGCCATCTGGCCTCCGATAACCTTAACACCCATTTATGACTCCTTATTTAACAATCACATAAATATCACAATTAGTACTATACATCCATAAAGGTCCTCCACTTTCATTTATATAATCTAGATCTACGAATCCAGCTGCATGATTTGGAGTTACTAATATAAATATTTCATCAGCATCAGTAGGCTTGGGCATCGTATTATTAGGATCATCGTTACTTTCAACATAATATACTTTACTAAAATAAGGTACTTTCACATGCAATTTAGCATTACTATTGGTGATCTGAACCCATTTGCCTTTTTCTACAGTTATTTGCATTTATGCTCCTTAATTTTTTTTGCTAAATTTTTGGGTTTAGATGTTAAAAAATTCCTCAACGAAGTTTTGTATTACTAATGAGTTTTAAAATATTTAATAAAGGTACGACGATGAACGGGAATATTGAGAATATTAGAGATAAAGCTGTGGATTGGTGGGGAAAACACAATATAACTACCAGAACAGTTGTGCTCACAATATTGTTTTTATTAGTGGGTACAGTTATGTTAGCTTGGCTAGGAAAAGATATAAAATATTTTTCTGAAATACTTCATACTCTTTCAGATACTTTAACATGGATGACGATCATAATTATAGCAGGCGTAAATGGCGCATCAGCAATACTTGATAAAATAATTCAGTGGAAAAAAGGTTAATAGATGATTGAGTTGATTTCATTTATACAAAAATATTTACCTATCGAAGCATTTTTGCCGTTATTTTTTGTGATTTTAATAATATTTATCAAATATGTGTATTCACCATGGGATAAAAAAATTAATTTAATACATGATTTGCTGATATCAGCAGATAATATGAATCATGAAAAATTAGATAAAATTAAAAAAATATTATCAGAGATCGAAACGAATATGCAAGAACATAAAGATTATTGCGATAAATCTTGTATGAATCATTCTCTGGATCTTAAAAAAATTATGGAAAAATTAGAAATGATAGAAAAAAATGTTTCTGATATCGTTAACAGACTTGAAAAGGTTAAAGATGATGCAAAAGACGGTAAAATTGATCTTAATCAACAACTATTTTCTATTAAACAAGAAATCAGTGATCTTAAATCAAAAATTGAACCATTATTGTTTATCAGTCGCGGAATTAAATAAGGAGAATACATGCTGAACGAAATTATTTTTAATGAAGGTATTCATATAGCCAACAATTTACGGTTTAGAACCGAGTCTAGCAAAGTGTTGGCTAATTATAAACTTTCGCAAAGTTTTACCTTAATGGAACTATCAAAAACAACGACTCATATGTTTAGTGTAACAGCTAAAGAGTTAGTATTAGCCAAGTATGATGCTTGGTTTTTATTTTTGATTGATATGGAACACGTTATCACGATGGCCGCGGATCGCAACAATTTTCGTAAAATAGTTATAAAAATATTACATAAATGTCGCGGATATTTACGAGAAGATGAAATAAAATTTTTAGAAAATGTAAAAGAACGCGACACAATATTAGAATATGATATTAAAGAAGTAATCAAATTATTGGCTCTCTACAGATATAGAATTTATAATAAAGTTATTGAATATGAACCAGTGTTCGATAAAAATTATATAAATATTTGGACATATGTACATAACTTTTTATTCCAATCACTATTACATAAAATTACTACTTTGAAACTTGATGCGATATCTTATTACAGTGAAATCGGATTATTTGTATCGCGTTTATTGCACCATACACTGTACGAGGTATATGAAATAGATAATGTGTTTGCTAAAGATCCGTATTTAATATTAAATTACGATGACGTTGTTAATGAGATATATGCAGAATTGAATATAAATCTTTTAATTAAAAGATTGAAAAAATATTTAGAAGAAGCTGAAAATCTAGATTACAGCCCAACTGAACTTAGACTCAAAATCTATGAAGAACAAGTAAATCAGCAGCTGATCGCAGAATTAGAAACATTTGTTAAAGAAAAAAACATTAAATTAATAAAAGAGTGAAAACTCAAAGGAAATCATATGATTATTACATACGCATTTTATAAAGCAACAGCGCCTCGAGCAGACTGGACCGATAAAGTTATTGCGTGGTGGACTAAAGGACCATATAGCCACATGGAAATTATAATTGATGGTAATATGTATTCAAGTTCACCAAGAGATGGTAAAGTTAGAAGCAAAGTACATAAATGGGATAATGACACATGGGATTATATTGATGTCGAAATTGACTTGAAAGATGCTCAGCGCATTAAAATGTTTTACGAAAAAACTAAAGGTCATAATTATGATTGGTTCGGGATTCTAGGATTCGTGTTGCCTGTGCATGATAGTGAAAAAAAATATTTTTGTAGCGAGTGGGGTAGCAAGGCAAGTATTATAGGAGGCGTTTCTTGTTTTTACGATAAAAATCCTTCAAGAATTTCCCCAAATCGCGCTGCACGCATATTACATGAGGAGGGCGGTTATGAGTTTGTTAGAAAGAATTAAAAAACATGAAGGATTTTCCCGCACTCCGTATATCGATCCACTGGTAGCTAAATATCCAGAACGTTACGGCATTCCGCGCGAAATTTTAAAAACTATTCAGAAATACCTTAATAAGTTAAAACTTACTTTCGGATATGGCTTCACATTTATCACTGAAGAAGAAGCTGAAGCTGTACTCGAAATTAGGCTTAAAAAAATTGCACACAAGCTTTCGAATACTTTAATTTATTTTGATAACCTACCATTCGATGTCCAACAGATGCTAGTGGAAATGGCTTATCAAATGGGGTTAGGCGGATTATTAAAATTCCAAAAAATGTTAACAGCGCTTGAAAAAGGCGATTGGTGCAAAGCCTATGAAGAAGGTAAAGATAGTAAATGGTATAGACAAACACCAACACGCGCTCTAAAAGTATTAAAACCTTTAAAAGAAAGATGTCACGAGTGAGCTCCACGCCACACAACAGCAGTTTACATTTTTAGAAATTAAAACACAGAGACTAGAAGCTATCTTCTAGTCTCTGTTTGTCTTTTTTAATTACGCCATTTTCAATTAATTGATCAAAAAGAAGCTTAAAAAATCTATTAATATTTTCGCGAGTTTCATATTGCAGTTCACGGCTGTCGAAAATAAAATCTATTTTTAAGCGCATAAACGATTCACCTGCATCTAGAATTTTAATTTTTGTGTTTTTAATTATTAATTGTCCGAGACTACTATATCCGAATTTTGCGATTTGCGGTGTCTTAATTGTCCATAGATTAATTAAATCATCGTTTTTTAAAACAGCATCATTAACAGCTTCTAGCCAACAGAGTTCTGGATTAAAAAAATTTCTTTTATTTTTAATCATCCCGGGATGATCAAGAAAATTTTTCAAATTCCAAAATTTATGAAAAATAATTGTTTTTTGCATGACAACCTTTCAAGTTAAATTAAAAAAACAAATCTAGGTTCGCATATGCGAACCTAGATCAAAAAATTAAATAAATAATCCATATCCTCTCACATTACTAAATTCATAAGGACTTGGTGCAAATTTTACGTTAGGTGGAAAAGGTGATTCATGTAATAAATACACGCCACCTCCACCAATAATAACAGTATCACTGGTAGCTAATAATTTTTTTTCTTGCACTAGAATTGATCTAAACAGTTGTGAAACGAATCTGCGTTTCAACTCATCGATTTTTTCTACAACCTCTTGTTGCTCCATTCCTTGAAAAGTAAATTTCTTTTTAATGTAGATTTTTAAAGCTTCTTGTTCACTAAAACTCATATTGTATTTGTGTTCTAACCATTTTGTAAAATCTTTTATAATCGTTGTAACTCCGGCACCCACATGTGCTGCAGCTCTTTCGCGATGCGGTTTACCGTTTTCAAAATATAAAGTGTTAATTGTATTGTATCCGATATCGATAACATATACACTTTTTTCGTCTAATTCATTATCCTCAATATTTTTAAAATCATAATATACACCAGCGCCTTGCGGAATGATATTATGAATATTAAAATTTACTTTTTCATTATTAATATTATCAATTCCTTCTATTCTTTCTTTAAATTCAGCTCTTTTGCTCCAATCGCTGACCGCTAAACCTGTGCTAATATTTATAGGTTTATTGAGATCGACGCCTACAATTTTACACACATGATAGACAATCAGAGGAGCAAACTTCTGCAAAAATTTAAAATCAGTTGTCACAAAACTAGTTTCAGTTGGCTTGCCAACAACATATTTCTCACCTTCAAATTCGTAAGCAAAATTTTCTCCATAATCTAATCCTACACTTCCAGCATACGAAACGGCAGTAGGGATTTTATACAGTTTCCCATTATACTGGATCTTGGTACTTGAATAACCAAGATCAATAGCAATTTTTTCCATTTACACTCCTTTTTTCTGTTTTTAGCATCCAGTTTCTTGATCTACATTTTGGGCCTCATCGCACATATGTCCATGTATCGGACATTCGCAATTAATAATAAAGTTACCAACTCCGACACGTTCTTGATTATCCATTTTAGGACATTTACAAAATGGTTGTTCAAACCAGTAATGATGAAATTTTTTATCTTTATTAAATTTCCAAATTTCTTGTATCTTGTATTCAATATCGTGTAACATTTGATCCCAGGATCGCAGCAACTTCGAATCTGGTTTTATTCCTTCATCAATATACGCACGCTGCACTTCAAAAATCTCATTAACTCGATTATATAATTTTTGTAGTTTATTCATTTCGATTTCAGAGAGACCGCGCTCACGCGCTAATCTCGTATTAAAACTATAATCCATCATTTAACCATCCTTGAAACACTAATAATTTTTTAATTTGATTAAGTGTTTTCGTTTTAAAGTTATCCAGATTATCATCGTTTTTAATCACTATATCTGGATTTAGTAAACCAATTTGCTGCTCACTTTCGTGATCATATGGAGGCTCGCGGCGTGCAGCTTTTTCTGTAATTTCAGGTCTGTCGACCAAAATTAATTTATAGCAATCACCAAAAGCTTCTCTCATCAATTTTTCTTCATTAACAAAACGTGTATCAGGAATTATTATAATATATTTTTTATAGCCTGATAACATATTGAAAAAATCAGCAAATTCATCTTCATTATCATATGCATTTGATCCAACATTTTTCGCAATTCTCTCAATCATAATTTCGACAAAAATATTTTCATTTTGTTTACGCATCACAGAACCTAGTTGCTGTTGTGTTTTACGTATATCAATACCGTGTAATAGTTCACCACAATTTTTATATTCATCAAGTTGTTTCAAAATTTCATCTGTATCAAAATATCGACTTGCAGGTAAATGCCAGCCACCAGATTCTTTTACATCAAAAAAATACTTCATAAATTCAACAGTGGCTAATTTAATAGGATCTGCAAAACGCATAATATCAAGTAGTACATTATTTTCTAATAGAGAGTTTGTAGTATTTTTGTTTGCATATTTTTCACTGCAATTTTTTTTAAAAAAATTAGCGATAAATTGTGATGCTGTATCTTTGCCGCAGCGTGCGTGGCCGGCGATCCCGAGAATTAAAACCTTTTTGGGATCATATGAGTGAGAAGCCATCGAATGCTCCAACTGAACTTAATTTTTCAAAATATTCAACCTCAATTAAAGATAAGTCCATGATATTTTTAATCCATCTGTTTTCGCCGTCCACATGAATTTCAATTTTATATTCTTGAGCTTTTAATGGCATAAAATCATATATTTTATATTTAGTAGCTGCAGATAAATCTGCATCTGGGTTAAATTTATATTCGTAATCGTTGTTAATATCTAACGCAACGATTTTGTCATCGATTAAATGTAAAGTTATGTATTCAGCTTCTAACATTTTTTGTGCATCTGCAATCGTCATAACAACATCTGAGTCAAGTTCAATACTAGATTTTAGATCACCGATTTCTGGTATCTGTACAACTTTCTTTGTATCGGCTTTTGATATTGAAATGCTTGCTATGTTATTTGTAATATGATATCTATTTCCTTCTTCGTCATCTAAAAAATAGAATTTATCTCCGCCTTTTAATAACTTCATCAGTTTAGTCGTATACGCAGGATTCAAAATATCAATCGAATTTTCTCCAAATAATCCTGTTAAATCAGCTTTCAGAAAACCATTTACAGTTGTATCAGTTAATACACCATTTTCGATTGAAATAATATCAGTTGATTCTTTACCTTGAGAAAGTGTCGAAAGTATTTTCGTTAATCCTGAATACAGCGCGCTGTTTATTTCTGCAATCACGTTCATTTAAGCTCCTTTTTCAACCTGTTTATTTATACGTTTTTTAATTTTATTCATCTTTTTATTAATTTTATTTAAAATATTTATTTTATTACCATTTTTATCTATCGCAAAAATAAAATTTTTATCACATTTATTACATCTTAATGCACATGCAGTTTCATTATTATCTAATAGCACATTAAAATTTTCAGATGTCTTACATTCAGGACATCGCGCGTCGTTTCTAATTAATTCCATAGCTGCATAAATCTTAAATACATCCTCATATTCAATACCACTGGAAAAAGAATTTTTAATATCGTTTGCATTTGCGAACGGATAACATAATAAATCAACGCTATGATCGTCATCAATTTCATCATGTTCCACGTAGCATATATCTTTTTTTGTTAATCCGTGTTCCGCTAACAGTTCATCGAAATTACCATTTTCGATACTTTCAAGCATCCAGTTAGGCGGTTTTCCTTCAGGTAGCTTGCTGTCTCCTGCAAAATATCTCCACACACAAAATCCATCTATGTATATAGCACCTGAAATTTCATACCCATTACGATAACGAGTCCAAAAAGCCACTTTATATACTGGCCATTTATCTTCAGTATATTTTTTTTCTAAAATTATGGCTGGCAATTTGGATGCATTTTTTACATCGGCGCTAATTTTTTTTCTCAATTCTTCTTGTGTCAGACCTTCTTTTTCAATTCTTTCTCTGTTATAAAAATTTTCATCCATTAGAGGAGGAAAACCTATAACACACAGCATCCCAGGTTTGAGATTATCAATTCCACGGTCATATATTTCTTTATACACTTTATTTCCTTTCCTTTTTTATTCTATAATTTCTATTTTGTACCACTGCTATGAACCAAGAACCATAATCATATTAAAATGGACAGAAAAATGTGTCCTGTGTAACAATTATAGTGTGATAAGGTTCTAGATCACTTATGGTTTTAAACTTAATTTCATAGACACCTAGAGTATCGCGTTCAAATAATTTTTCCCAATAATTTTGATCTATTTTGTGAATCCGTTCAACTCGACAAGGATCTAGGTGCCATGAATACTTATGCAAAAAATCCACGATATTATAAAATTCAGCATCATAAAAATTGAAATCATATTTAGGCTGCAAAACATCGTTAAAACCACTAGTGTACAAATATATATTATATCGTGGACGCGCTTCGCTGACCATTAATAATTCTTTTTTAAATCGATTGATAGATAGAGTCATCAGATACCTCCGTAGCGTACAGCTGGCAATTTTTTATATAAAAATAAACTGCATCGAATCCGTCATACATATAAATCGAAACACCGTTGTCTAAGATATATTTGATCATTACTTCATTCTTTTGAGTTCCTTTTAATAAACTACTGGCAGATACAATCATGCCAGTTGTATATGGTTTATCAAGATAATCAGTTATATATTTATGCACAATATACACAAAATATTGTGCCGAAGGATCAATGAATGCTAATTCTTTAATAAACTGATTACTTGGAATATATTCTCGCATTAAAATTTTATGATTTTTAACACAATTTTCAAACGCAAATTTCATTTGTGTCGTTATATAATCACCATTAAATCCAGATCTCATGTTTACTCCTCGAAAATACTAGCAACATACACATCATTTTCATTTTGCCATGATAATATCACAGGACCAATTTGGTCTTCTGAACTTAGAAAACCGCCCCACTCGATAATCTGTGAATTTTTATTTCCAGAGTTTTTTAAATATTCAGCTAATTCATGAACGCTGATTATTTTTAATCCTGCGAGTCGGTCACATGATTTATCAAGTGTTTGAAATTTAACTTTGCAATTAGAAAACTCAATGAGCAATTTTTTAATTATTGTGTTAATATCATACCTATTTATTATTGATGTCATCGCTATCCTCAATAATTTTGATTTTTAATGAGTTTCCGAATTCGGATTCCAAGTTACGTTTAATTATAAAAGGTGCTTTGTCATTAATGTGTTTTAAAAATGTTTTATCTAAAAAAATTGAGACTCTAGGGTCTTTTTTCCCTTCAAGTAATCTTAATACTCTTCCAACACTTTGAATCAATTGAGTTTTTCCAATTATACCGTTTGCAAGCACCAATGCACTTAAATCATCTTGTGAAAAACCAGTGCTGGACATCTGTTGATTGCTTACGATAACATCCGCATCACCGTATTCACGGTTTTGCGCTGTAAAAGCTGATGCATTAATTTCATGTATTTTTAAAATATTTACCAGTTTATCAACCATTGTATTATTAGCAGCAATTACCAGTACCCTGTGTCCCGTTTTAACAAGATCTTTAATTTCAGTAATCAATTTTTCAATAAATATTGGTGCATTAGTAACAGCATTATTATAAACACCTAGTTTCTGCACATAGCTAGGCATCATGGTGATTTTATATTCACTACCTCCATCGATCTGTCCATTAACGATTTTAATATCAACTTCTGGCGTCATATTGATATGAGAACTTTCAATTATATTATCACCAACTGTACTCAGCATAACTAGTTTATGAATTCCTTTTCTGAAAGGTGTTGCGCTGAGTGCAAGTACATTTGGAGTAGCAAATAAAGCTGCAGGTTTTGCAAATTTCAAAGCAGCACTTGATAAATGTGCTTCGTCAAAAATCACACAACTTACTTTACCAAGTTCATTATACAGTTCATATAATTTTTCAAGATCAGCGCGTTTAACTTGTGATAATAAAGACTGAGACTTAACGATTAAGATATCTTTTACAACTTCTTTTTCAATTTTGTTTAAATCAGATCCTTGAATTCTACCAATTCTGTTTTCATCAATATCAAAATAATTAACAATTGCATCTTTCCATTGTTGAAATAAAACCTCATTATGTACAATAATAATCGGTTTTAATTTTAATTTATACAATATTGTATACAATGCAACAAATGTTTTACCGAATCCTGTACTTCCTTTAACTATTGCTCTTAAATAATTGTTATTTTTAAATTCCGCAACAATTTTATCTATAACTTCTTGTTGATAATCTCTTGGTTTAATTTCATCTTTTAATTTTATATTTTCAACATATGATGGAGGCAAAATACGTGGTGCTCGTGCCCAAGTTCTTATATCGGAAATCTTTTTTTCAAGATAATTGATAGTTGCGTGCCAAAAATATTTTGGTAAAACAATTCTTCCGCTTTTAGGATCTCTAAATACAAAATCATTTACACTTTCTTCATCATCTTGCGGTTTCCAGTCGCTGTTTTCTAAAAGAGCAGGGCGTATTTGCATACGCCATATATCTTCTGGTACTGAAATAATGTTTGGTTTATCTGTTAAAGCCACTTAATCCTCCTTCTTGGTTGTACGCAGATAACTGTTTTCTTTTTTCTTTAAAAATTTCTTAAGTTTTTTAAGAGCCTTTTCACCTTCATATTCTTTACCATCAAGAATCAAATGAGTAGCAATTCCGCGCTCTAACATTTCTTCAGCTTCAAGCCAATACTCTTTTCCATTCATCATTTTTTTCCATTCTTTTTTTGTGAAAAATTGTTTTGCAGGTTCTAAAAACCCAATAACGTGTTTGCTGTCAAATTTAATTCTATCCCTCATTTTATGAAAATCTCCAAAAACACCGCCACTAGCATTATGAAACATGATTCGAGAATTCCAATAGATAACTCTTTTTTTAGCATGAACAAATGTGAACGCTCCAGCACTAGATGCGTGGCTTTCAATGTATGCAATGCTTTTATTTCTAAATTTATTCTGCATCAAATTTACAATTTGCTGACACTCAACTACTAATCCTCCAGGACTCATGATTCTGAGTTCTAATATGCTGTTTTTCGGCGCGTTATATAATTCATTCAATATATCATGAAAATCGGGTTTTTGATTATCATACGCACCGATGAATACTCTATATATGTTTTGTATTTTTAATGATTTTTTATTTATAAAAAGCGAATGATTTTCTGTTTTAAACGATTTATTATTTTCTATCATCACCTTTCCTTTCTTTTTTTCTTATAATTTTAATTCCGTGCCATGCGCCTAATAGTCCTGCAACCATAAACACTCCTACCGCTTTCCAATCTTTATGCATAATCGATACTACCCCTATGTAAGTACTCAACAGCCATAAAACCTGAATCACAAAAGTATATATCAATGTTTCGCGCATATCTCCACGTACATTGTGCAATGTACCAACTGTTCTTGCAACTTGAAAACAGTATTGGATAAGAAATATAAAGATTAAAGTTAAAATAGTGCTATGCA